>SNRY01000334.1_pt1 | contig 17200 bp, 18 predicted proteins | sample 4693421 | NCBI WGS metagenome assembly SNRY01 (sample SAMN11003215, study PRJNA524138) | termite gut metagenome | isolation source: Bacteroidetes bacterial symbionts from single cell of protist host amplifed... | host: Streblomastix strix ... | reverse complement strand
TTTACAGAGGCTATAAACTGCTCACTTATGAAAACTAAAAATAAAGAAAATAAGACGGAATTAAATACGCAATTAGCCCTCAATTTTCAATTATATAATAACTCAATCTATAACCGAGTATAGTATAACGTTCCGCTAATTGGGAGAGATGTACCAATCCGTTTTCTTTGATACCTATATCGACAAATGCTCCGAAGTTAGTAATATTTCCCACAATTCCGGGTAAAATCATTCCTTCCTTCAAATCACCAATACTGTGTATATTCGGGTCGAACTCAAATACTTTAATGGTATTGCGTGGGTCTCTTCCCGGTTTGTCAAGTTCCTGCATAATATCATTCAACGTAGGCAAACCCACAGTGGGAGTAGTATATTTCTGTTTGTCTATTTTCAAACGCAATTCCTTGCTGGTAATTAATTCTGCCACCGTACACTCCAAATCCTTTGCCATTTGCTCCACAATATGGTAACTTTCCGGATGCACGGCGGTATTATCCAAAGGATTGGCAGCTTGCGGTATGCGGAGGAATCCGGCGCATTGCTCATAGGCTTTGGCTCCCATGCGCGATACCTTCATTAATTCTTTGCGCGAGGCGAAAGCGCCATTTTCGGCACGATAATTCACTATATTTTGCGCCAACTGGGGTCCCAATCCGGAGATATAAGTCAGCAAATGTCCGCTTGCCGTATTCAAGTTTACTCCTACCAAGTTCACGCAGTTTTCTACAGTCCGGTCGAGCGATTTTTTGAGTTTATTTTGATCCACGTCGTGTTGATATTGTCCTACTCCGATGGATTTAGCATCAATCTTAACCAATTCAGCCAATGGATCCATTAACCGTCTTCCGATAGATACGGCTCCACGTACAGTTACATCGTAATTGGGGAACTCGTCGCGCGCTATTTTTGAAGCAGAATAAATGGAAGCTCCTTGTTCGCTGACTACAAATACCTGTATCGGTCTGTCGAACGAAATTTTAGATACAAAAGATTCTGTTTCCCTGCTTGCTGTTCCGTTTCCAATAGCAATTGCTTGTATATCGTAAGCCTGTGTCATGGTTTTTAGTTTGGAAACAGCTTCCGGCTTTTTATCGACAGGCGGGTGAGGATAGATATTTTCATTGTGTACCAGATTGCCTTGCGCATCCAAGCAAACAATTTTGCAACCGGTACGGTAGCCAGGGTCTATGCCCATTACCCGTTTTTCTCCCAAAGGTGGAGCCAGTAATAATTGACGAAGATTTTCGGCAAATATGCGAATGGCTTCTTCGTCGGCTTTTTCTTTGGACAGGGAAGCAAATTCTGTTTCTATGGATGGTTTCAGTAATCTTTTGTAAGCATCGTGGAGAGCTTCGGATACTTGTTTGCCACATTCGTTGGTATTTCGGACGAATAATTTTTCGATACGTTCTGTACATTCTTCCTCATCGGGAACAATACTTACCTTCAATAATCCTTCCGATTCTGCCCGGCGAATAGCCAAAAGCCGATGTGAAGTACAGCGTTTTAACGGTTCGGAGAAATCAAAATAGTCACGATATTTAGCGGCTTCTTCCTCTTTTCCTTTTATTACTTTAGCCGTAATGACAGCTTGACGATTGAAAACGTGCCGTACTTGATTGCGGGCGCGTTCATCTTCATTGATTTGTTCTGCAATGATGTCGCGCGCGCCTTTGAGAGCTTCTTCAATACTTTCTACTTCACCGGTCAGAAATTTAGAAGCCTTTGCCAATAAGTCTTTTTCATTTTGTAAGAGAATGATCAAGGCAAGCGGTTCTAAACCCTTTTGCCGGGCAACTTCCGCTCTGGTTTTTCGTTTGGGTTTGTAGGGTAAATAAATGTCTTCCAAAACGGTGGACTCCCATGTGTTTTCAATGCGTTTGCGCAATTCTTCGGTAAGTTCTCCCTTCTCTGCTATGGTTTTTAGGATTGTTTCTTTACGTTTGGATAGGTCGCAAAGTTTGTCGTATTGCTCTTTGATGTTTCCTATTTGTACTTCGTTCAAACCATCTGTTATTTCTTTGCGGTAGCGGCTGATGAAAGGGATGGTTGCGCCTTCTTTTAATAAGGATAGCGTGTTGTTGATTTGTTTTTCGGCAATGTTGAGAGAAGCGGAAATCAGTTGATTAAATAATTCCATGTAGGGTTGAATATTAAAGCAGCGTAGATTCGAGTATTAACTGCATCTGTATGATATAACATTTTACAAAACACACTAAAAGACGCTTCAAAATTAAGTTTTTTTCCGGGTCTTCGATTCATTTTGAGATGGATTTTTTAATCTTATCTTCGTTGTGATTATTGATCTGACTTCGACGAAAAAGGAGAATAAAAAAGGGTAAATATAGTTTGGATTTGTTATTTTTATGTCTGATAATCCATAATATAACAAGTATTCAAACCTTATTATAACAAATATCGCAATATTAGTTGGAATATACAAAAACAATAATGATATTTGTACATAATCGGTACAAATTGGAAATAAAGAGAAAATTATGGTAGTTATTAGTAGTGGAGAGTTCCGTAGCAAGCAAAAAGAATATTTTGAAAAAGCGGATAACGGAGAGCAAGTAGTAGTATTGCGTGGAAAAAATAAGGCTTATACGCTTATCCCTGTTGCAGATGATGATTGGTATTATAATCCGGTAATGATGGAACATTTGGAAAAAGCTATCCAAGAAGTCAAAGAAGGAAAAGTTATTGAATTTTCTGATAAGGAAGAAATGTTGAAATACTTGGACAATCTATGAAGTACAAAGTAGGTACACTTCACAATCCCTTAAAGATATAACACAGTTAAAGAAATCGGAACCGAATGCATATCAAAAATTCATCGAATTGCTTATTGAATTGATAATTCATCCACGAATAGGAACAGGAAAGGTTGAAATATAAAAATATAGTGGCGACATTACACGTTATTCTCGTCGGATTACCGATAAACACAGACTTGTATACGAAATACATGATAAAACAATAACGGTTTTTGATCCTTGCAACGAAAGGTCATTATTCAGATAAATAAAGAGGGTTTGAGAAAAATTGGGATGTACAAATGTAAACAAGAAAAAATCTTGCCGTGCCGGATGGCGAGGTTTATAACAGCATAGCTCTGTTACCTATTTAAAACTGTACCCTACTCATTTTATTTATAATATCATTAAATTTTTGTTGTATTAATGCCTTTTGTTTTTCTCCGGCAAAAGCATGTTTCTCTTTATATTTACGCATCAATGAAGGATTAATACCTATTGTTTTTGCGAATTTAGAAGCATTAATAAAAGGAAAACTAAGAAAAAAACCGGACATATCATAACGGTATTCTATTTCATACCCATCTTTATACCATGGTGGAAATTCTCCGTTTTTTCTTATGCCCTCGCCTTTCTTTGCCCTGTTTCCGGGTAATCTTATTTCGTTATATCAAATAAATAGGTTATTTTCCCAAAAATAGTAGTGTGTGCCGCACGTCCGAAATAATCTTTTTTAGTAGTTCCATAAAAATCGGAAAGCGCATAATAGTATCTTCCTTCAATTAAGAAATTACCGGCTTTTGTTTTTATTTCCAATCCGCCTCCGGCTATAATTCCATAATCAAACTTGTTAGCCGACTTACCGTATTGTTCTTTTATCAGTCTATTATCCGGATACCAAGATTCGCTCCTATTTTCTTTTTCATTCAATAAATAAGCAACTTGGGGACCCAGATTAAGAAAAACGACTTTTGAACTTTTATCTTTTCCAAATGCCCAATGAGTTAAAATGGGTATTTCTATATAATTCATATAGCGACTATACGTATCGCCACTATCATCTTCTATTAGTTCTTTCCACCCTCGTTCCGTATAGTTTATTTCTGTTTGTACACCGCAAATGAGCGCCATATATTTTTCAGAGATATAACGAAGAGTAAATCCCCCGTGATATCTTATCATAGTACTTTGTTTAATTTTTGGTGAGATAGAAACATTGTTAGAATTTATTCCTCCGTTGAAACCTATGGCAAGATTATTTCTTAAGTTTCCTATTTGTGCATTTGAAGGTAAACACACACACATGATTGCCAAAATTGATAAAAGCAATGTTTGGTTGCGTTTTATTCTCCTCATTTCATTCAAAATTCGTTTTTATTATTTCATGGTCTTTGGAAAAATGCACAAAAAATGTATTTTTATTGATGAACCCTCCCCAATTATTTACCCGATGAAATTTGAATCCTATTTGAAGAGGAGTAAACGCTACATTTGAGAGATTATTTTCAAATTCGGAACCGTATGTAAACAATCCTTTCAAGAAATAAAATCCTGTGTCATAACCCAATATTCCATATTTCGGATACGTATTGACCATGTCTTTCGAATACCATTTCCGGTAATTTTCCGTAAACTTTACCGTTTCCGGCGTCAAATGGTTAGTGTAAAATGAGGAATAAAAATAAGTATCCCATTCAAAATATTCGTCTATGTAATCTTTCACATAAGTTTGCCATTCCGGATAGCCAAATAGTCGAATATCCACCTCTCTTGCTTTTCCAAATGTTGCTGTAAGCAAAGGAAAAAGTTTGATTAAAGTGATATTGCTGTTTGATGCCGGAATCAATATATTTGTTTTTGTAGGTGAAAAAGCGTCTTTTATTACATTGGTATTTTTGGTTACGTTTAACGTTTGCACAGTAAATGATTTTTCGTATGTGAGATATGTTTTTATTTCGTTTAGAAACTCATCTTCTCGGTCATTTTCCGGTTGTTCCGTTACGTTCCAAATAACTACATTGGCGTCTTTAAATTCATCGGCAAAGTGTTCATATATTTCGGAATATAGATAGGACTGCGGAGTATTTATCTGGTATATATAAGGATTATTAAACACTTCATTGGTTTTTGAAGTAAAAGGTATTACCAATCGTATTTTGTTAGCCAAGGCAAAGTCCGCCAAGGGTTTTATATGTATGGAAAAAAGCGGTCCGAAAATAACATCCATTTCAACCATTTCTTTTTGTTTAAGAAGGAACGAAATAGAAGCATTTGATTCTCCCGAATCATATACATACAGCTCAACGGAAAGCCCCGTTCGCTTTAAACTATCTACCGCTAGGAGGAACCCTTCATAATATTCTACCATACGACTGCGACTTTCAATTTCTGTAAATGGTAAAATGATGGCTGCTTTTAGTGTTCCAACTGCTTCTTTCTTCGTATCGTTTTCATTGAATAGCTGTTCCTTAGTTGTTGATACGATTCCGCTTTCCATGCTTTTTTCTTTGGAAACGGTTTGTGATAGCGGAGATGGTGGATAGGGTATGCAAATAAAATCGCCTTTCTCTAATATGCTTTCGTCTTCCAAGTCCGGATTGACAGCAGTCAACTCTTCTATACTTATGCCATATTCTTTACTAATATCGTAAATAGTTTCTTTTCGTTTGGTAACCCGGTGCATTTGTCTGCACCTTGACAGAACGGCAGCAGGTGGCGGTGGACTGAAAATATCTGTTTGCTCTCTTCTTGGAGTAGTTTGTATAGGCGTGGTTTCAAGATTTTTGTTGGTTGGGGAAAAAGGAATGATAATCACTTTTCCGGTTTGAAAGTTATTAATGCTCAATCCCGGATTAGCATCCAATATTGCTTTTGACGAAATTTGATATATAAGAGTAAGCCTATAGAGTGTTTCACCTTCTTGTATGGTGTGAAAGATTTTATTTCCTGTACTTTTTTGTTGAGGTATTTTAAGTATTTGCCCTACGTAAATCCTGTTTCCGTTTGTAGAGTTAAGGTGTATAATTTCATCTTGAGTAACACCGTACATATTGGCAATAGAGTAAAGGTTTTGTCCTTTTTCAACAGTATGCCGGAAATAAACCGGATCTTCTCCTTGTGCAAGCAAATTCAATCCGGAAAAACAGATGATTAGAAATAGGGGTAATTGTTTTACTGCTTTCATTAACAATCAAATGATTTTTAATTTTATTGCCTTAGATTCAGCTTCGTATCCCGGCTTATTGAGTAATGCAAACATGTTTTTTTTATACGCTTCCACACCCGGTTGGTCGAAAGGATTTACACCTAAAATGTAACCACTGATGGCGCAACCCAATTCAAAAAAATAAAGCAATTGCCCGATATAATATTCATTGAGTTCGGGGATTGTGATGCGTATGTTGGGTACGCCCCCATCTACGTGAGCTAATTGTGTACCTAATTCTGCCATTTTATTTATCTCATCCACCCGTTTTCCGGCTAAAAAATTTAATCCGTCGAGATTGGTTTCGTCCAAAGGAACCATAAGGGTGTTATTCGTTTTTTCGACAGAAAGGACAGTTTCATAGATACTTCTTTCCCCCTCTTGTATCCATTGTCCCATGGAGTGCAAGTCTGTTGAGAAATCTACTGCAGCAGGAAAAACACCTTTGTGTTCCTTACCTTCGGATTCTCCGTAAAGTTGTTTCCACCATTCACTTATATAGTGCAGTTTGGGATTATAGTTTACAAGGATTTCAATTTTCCTGCCTTGCTTGTATAGTTCGTTACGGGTGGCGGCATATATGGCAGCCTGATTTTTTTCAAAATGGATGTGTTCGTCGGAAACCGTTTCCATTTTGCATGCGCCTTCAATCAAATTTTCAATATCGAATCCAGCCACAGCAATGGGTAATAAACCTACCGGAGTAAAAACGGAAAAACGTCCGCCCACATTGTTGGGGATAATAAAAGATTTATATCCTTCTTTGTCTGCCGTAATACGAGCCGCACCTTTCTTAGCATCGGTGACGGCAACGATAACTTTGCGTGCTGTATCTTTTCCGCGTTGCTCTTCACATTGCTTTTTCAATAGACGGAATGCCAAAGCCGTTTCGGTAGTTGTTCCGGATTTGGAGATATTGATAACTCCGAATTTTTTATCTTGTAGAAAAGAAGTCAGTTCATACAAGTAATCTTCACTTATATTATGTCCTGCATAGATAATAACGGGGTTATCCTTTTTTTCCTGCAACCATGCGAAACTGTTTGACAGAGCTTCGATTACGGCACGCGCACCTAAATAACTTCCCCCGATACCCGCCACAACAACTATATCGCAATGATCCCTTATTATTTGTGCAGTAGCCTTTAAATCCGCCAAATGTTCTTTCGTAATGGAAGAGGGGAGATGCAACCAGCCCAAAAACCCGTTACCTTTTCCTGTTCCTTTTTCTAATGCTTCCCGTGCGGATTTTATTTTGGCTTCGTAAACTAAAATATTTTCTTTGGAAATGAAGTCAAGTGTTTTTTCTATGTTTATAATTATCATGATTATATAAATTTTAAATGGTTATACCGAATGAATATTTCCTACTGCTTGTATGTTTTAAATTTTTTGTATTCTTCAAAGAATCCCCAACAGGCTTGAATCGTTTATGAAATTCTCTGTTAATCAAAGGAATAATCTCTACAACATTTTGCTACTGTAAAGCAGTTATTATTCGTAATATGTTTTACTGAAAGTTTTTTTGCCATTACTTCTATTTTTTACTACAGGAAAAAGTATCTCTTTGTAATTTTTAATAGCCATATCTATATCACTAAAAATATTTGATACACTATAGGGATTTGAAAATTGAAAAACACTGTCATCTTTTTTTAAAATATAGTTATCAACAAAATCTTCAAAATTTGAAATATTAGATGCTATTTCATTAAGTATAGGAGAATATTTATATTGCAATAGACTATATAAGAATCTTTTATTCATGATATTGAATTTTTAATTAGTTGAATAAATACATTGGGATTATTAGTAATACTTTGCCAATAATCACTATTGTTTTATACAATTTCACAACATAAGGTTTAGGCACTCCTTCTAAATCAACCATTACAACCCATGGCTTGGAGTGTCCTCCTTTATCTAAAATAGCATTGAAGCTAATTGCTTTATATATAGGTAAACTCATAGATCTGTTCCATTTCTGCAACTCATCTAAACGAATCCGTCAACAATTTTATTTCTATCATGGGTGAAATACGTTCGTACAAAATGTTATATATGGCGTCGAGTATGGGCATATTGACATGATAATGTTTGTTGATCTCTTTGATACATTTCGTCCCGTAATATCCTTCTGCGATCATTTCCATTTCTATTTGCGCGCTTTTGACCGAATATCCCCGTCCTATCATTGTACCGAAAGTTCGATTACGGCTGAAATTCGAGTAGGCTGTAACTAATAAATCTCCTAGATAAACAGATTCGTTTATATTCCGGTTCAACGGATGTACCGTATTCAAAAACCGGTTCATCTCTTGAATGGCATTAGCAAGTAACACAGATTGAAAATTATCTCCGTATTTCAATCCACTACAAATCCCGGAAGCAATGGCATATACATTTTTTAATACAGAACTGTATTCAATGCCTGCCACATCATCGCTAACAGACGTTTTTATGTAATTTCCCCCCAACCGGCGTGCGCAAATGCCGGCTTTCTCTCTATCGGGACAGGCTATGGTAAGATAGGAAAGACGTTCCAACGCCACTTCCTCGGCGTGGCAAGGACCTCCTAATACGGCAATGTCTTCCGGAGGAACTCCGTAGAATTTCGTAAAATATTCCGATACGATAAGATTCTCATCGGGAACAATCCCTTTAATAGAAGTTACGATGAATTTACCTGCTAATTTGGTTTTGAGTTTTTTCAAATGAGATTTTAGATAAGGAGAAGGGGTAGCAAAGATAAGCATATCAGACCCTCTCACTATATCGTTGATATTGGAATTGAAATTAATTCGTTTAATGTCGAATTTCACCCCTGTCAGGTAAGACGGATTATGTCCGAATCGTTTAAAATCCACTATGCGGTCGTCCCGGCGCATATACCAGTTTATACTATTTTCTTGTTGTAAAACCATTTTGGCTATAGCCGTAGCCCAACTGCCTCCACCCATTATCGCTATTTTTCCGGATAATTTCATGGTTTGAAATTAAGAGTTCTTCATGGTTTTCTCCGGACGCATTTGCGGGAAGAAAAGCACTTCTTGAATAGCTGCCTGCCCCGTGAGTAACATGACGAGCCTATCCATGCCGATACCCATACCGGAAGTGGGCGGCATCCCATATTCTAATGCACGCACAAAATCCATATCAATAAACATCGCTTCATCATCACCCTTTTCGCTCAAGCGAAGTTGTTCTTGGAAACGTTCTAATTGATCTATGGGGTCGTTCAGTTCGGAATAAGCATTACAAAGTTCCTTTCCGTTTACTATGAGTTCAAAACGTTCGGTCAACTCCGGATGGTTGCGATGACGTTTGGTGAGTGGAGACATTTCAATGGGGTAATCTGTAATGAAAGTGGGTTGGATGTAGTTACCTTCGCAGAAATCCCCGAAAATTCCGTCTATAAGTTTCCCTTTACCCATAGTTTCATCTATTTCCATATTCAATTTTCCGCATACCTCGCGAATTTCCTTTTCCGTTTTTCCCATGAGGTCGTATCCCGTAAATTCTTTGATAGCCTCGAACATTGTTACACGCTTGTAAGGAGATTTGAAATGGATAAGGTGGTCGCCTGTTTGTACCTCTGCCGTTCCGTTTACATCTAAACAGATCTTTTCAATCATGTTTTCGGTAAAAGCCATCATCCAATTATAATCTTTATAGGCAACGTATATTTCCATACAAGTAAATTCCGGATTGTGAGTACGATCCATTCCTTCGTTACGGAAGTTTTTGGAGAACTCATATACTCCTTCAAATCCACCGACAATCAAACGTTTCAAATATAATTCGTCGGCTATGCGAAGATATAATGGAATATCCAATGCATGGTGATGGGTAATGAACGGGCGTGCGGACGCTCCTCCGGGAATGGCTTGCAAAATGGGAGTTTCCACTTCCATGTATCCTTTTGAATTGAAATACTCACGCATGGAAGTATATATTTGAGTACGTTTAATGAAAATGTTTTTTATACTCTCGTTCACTACTAAGTCCACGTAGCGTTGACGGTAACGAAGTTCCGGGTCTTCAAAAGAGTCGTAAGCCATTCCATCTTTGTACTTTACAATGGGGAGCGGGCGAACGGATTTAGCTAATATTGTCAGCTTTTGTGCGTGAATACTGATTTCTCCCATTTGAGTTCTGAAAACAAAACCTTCAATACCTATATAGTCGCCTAAATCCAGTAAATGCTTAAATACTTTCGTATATAACTCTTTGTTTTCATCGGGGCAAATATCGTCCCGGGTGATATAGATTTGTATGCGTCCTTTGGCATCTTGCAACTCAATGAAAGACGCTTTTCCCATAATGCGACGGCTCATCATACGTCCCGCTACCGACACTTGGCGTGGCTTTTCTTCTTTGTCGTTAAATTCTTTTTTGATATTTATGGAAAAAGCATTTGTTGTGTATTCTGCTGCCGGATATGGGTTGATACCCATTGTGCGAAGTTCATCTAAACTATTGCGTCGAATCACTTCCTGTTCGCTTAATTCAAAAATAGTCATTCTGTTTTGATTCACTTAATTGAGTGCAAAATTAGATTTTTTTCCGGATTTCCGAATCATATTTGGACGCTAAATCGGAAAATAGTTCGGAATTGTCTTTATAGGTTTTACGATTGATGAAAATGTTCTTTTTCAATAGTATCCATGACTTGTCAGGGATGATTGTTGCTATTGTCTTTACCAATGAATTATAATAGGTCAATTTAAATGATTTGTATTATTTTTGTAGTGGTTAACCGATAATAAAACAACTTTAATACATAAGTACACTCATGACAAATAATGATTTAATAGGAATTTGTTCCGATCATGCTGGTTACGGACTGAAAGAATTTGTTAGGGATTGGTTGGAAGTGAAGGGTTGGTCATATAAGGATTTTGGAACATTCTCGACTGAAAGTTGCGATTACGCTGACTTTGCTCACCGGCTGGCAGAAGCGGTGGAAACAGGAAAATGTGGTCGTGGAATTGCCGTATGCGGGAGTGGAAACGGTATCAATATGACGCTGAACAAACATCAAGGTATTCGTGCAGCGCTTTGTTGGACAGAAGAAATCGCCCGCTTGGCACGGCAACACAATGATGCAAATGTATTGGTGATGCCGGCACGGTTCATCAGTACAGGCGAAGCCGAGCAAGCGATGGCTATTTTCTTTTCTACTGAATTTGAAGGAGGGAGACATCAACAGCGTATTGATAAAATACCGGTTAAAAAGATTTAGGGGTTTATTTCGTCTGTCTTTTCATAAAACAATTCTTAACTTTTGCCTCTTGTTATTGTTTCAAATATGTTTAACTTTGCGAATTGACAATAATATTGTTTTAATGGGATACCATCAATTAGATAGTTTGGACGAACAAATATTGCAAATGATTGCCGGCAATGCACGCATTCCGTTTTTAGAGGTGGCAAGAGTTTGCAATGTTTCGGGGGCGGCTATCCATCAACGTATTCAAAAGTTGACTAACTTAGGTATATTGAAGGGGTCGGAATATGTGATAGAACCGGAAAAAATCGGATATGAAACGTGTGCCTATATAGGAATTAATCTGAAAAATCCCGAATCGTTTCGTTCGGTGCTGAAAGAGTTGGAAAATATTCCCGAAGTAGTAGAATGTCATTTTACTACAGGTAAGTATGATATGTTTATTAAAATTTATGCAAAAAACAATCATCACCTACTCAGCATTATTCACGATCGGTTGCAACCTTTGGGCGTGGCGCGTACGGAAACGCTTATTTCTTTCCATGAAGCGTTAAAACGACAAATACCGGTGACGTTTAATTAGCAGGATTCTTATTTTAATATTTATTCGGAATGAAAAGAACAGGATTATTAATGCTATTTTTTGTGTCTCCTTTTTTTACAAGAGCGATGAAAGGAATCATTTTGTATTTGTTGTTTGGGAACGCTTCCGGTGTTTTTGCCTGTACGAATTTGATTGTGGGCAAAAAAGCGTCTGTTGACGGTTCGGTCATTGTTTCCTATTCGGCTGATTCTTACGCCTTGTTTGGCGAGTTATACCATTATCCGGCTGCGACCCATCCGGAAGGAGCGATGCGTGATATCTATGAATGGGACACAGGTAAATATTTGGGGAAAATAGAACAAGCGCCGGAAACGTACAATGTAATCGGCAATATCAACGAGCATCAGGTAACTATTGGCGAAACTACTTTCGGCGGGCGGCTGGAATTGACAGACACACTCGGGCTGATTGATTACGGTAGTTTGATATATATTGCTTTGCAACGTTCGCATACGGCGCGCGAAGCAATCGGTGTGATGACGGACTTGGTGCAACGATACGGTTATTACAGTAGTGGTGAATCTTTTAGTATTGCCGACCCTAACGAAGTGTGGATTATGGAGATGATAGGGAAAGGACCGGGTGTTCGCGGAGCCGTTTGGGTTGCTGTTCGCATTCCGGACGATTGTATAGCAGCTCATGCCAATCAAGCGCGTATTCATAAGTTTGATATGAATGATAAAGAGAATTGTATGTATGCGCCCGATGTTATTTCCTTTGCCCGTGAAAGAAAATATTTTAATGGCATTAACGAAGATTTCAGTTTTGCTAATGCTTATGCGCCACTTGATTTTGGAGGCCGGCGTTATTGCGAGGCGCGTGTGTGGAGTTTTTATAATATGTTTACTGATCAAGGAAACGTGTTTCTTCCATATATAACAGGTGAATCCAATGTTCCGATGCCACTTTATCTCAAGGCTAATCGTAAGATTTCTGTGCAGAACATTAAAGATGCGATGCGCGACCATTATGAGGGGACTCCTTTGGATATTTCCAATGACTTTGGGGCAGGGATTTATAAAGCGCCTTATCGCCTTTCCCCACTTAGTTTTCAAGTAAACGACGAAACCTATTTTAATGAACGTCCTATCTCTACTTTTCAAACGGCGTATGTCTTTGTATCGCAAATGCGTGCTGATAAGCCGGATGCTATTGGGGGAGTATTTTGGTTCGGGCTTGACGATGCCAATATGACTGTATATACGCCGGTGTATTGTTGTGCAGACAAAATTCCTACTTGTTATAGCGGAGAGAGTACCGATTATATTACTTTTTCTTGGGATTCTTCTTTTTGGATATTCAATTGGGTATCCAATATGGTTTATCCGCGTTATAGTTTAATGATTGAGGATGTTCGTGCCGTTCAAACAAATTTGGAAGATTCTTTCAATAAAGCGCAGGCAGGCATTGAAACGGTTGCGGCACAACTATATGCTCAGAATAAAGAGGAGGCAAAAAATTTTCTTACCAACTATACGGTTATGACGGCGCAACATACGTACGATGCATGGAAACGTTTGGGTGAATATTTAATTGTGAAGTATAACGACAATGTGATTAAACGTGAAAAAGACGGAAAATTTGAGAGGAATGCCATTGGTAGAGCCATGCCGGTTATCCGGCAAGGGTATCCGGAGGAGTTCCTTAAAGAATATGTAAAGCAGACAGGAGAGAGATATAAAATAAAAGAATAATCATTGTAGGGGCAACCCTCGCGGTTGCCTTGAAACGGATATTCATTTAAAAAAATAATAAATTAAAAAGTATTTGGAATGGAGTTTAGCGGAAAAATAATCGCTGTGCTTCCACCAAAAAGCGGAATTGGGAAAGCAACCGGTAATGAGTGGAAAGCACAAGAGTATGTTATTGAAAGTCATGAGCAATATCCCAAAAAAATGTGTTTTGAAGTGTTTGGGGGAGATAAGATCCAACAGTTTAATATACAGTTAAATGAAGAAATAACCGTATCTTTTGATATTGACGCCCGTCAATGGCAAGACAGATGGTTTAATAGTATTCGTGCTTGGAAAGTAGAGCGTGGGGGAACAGGGGTACCTTCATCACCGGTAACAAATGTTGCCTATACTTCTATTCCACAGCCTTCGCCAGCTATTACTCCGGAATTTACGCAAGGAGATGCAAATGACGATTTACCTTTTTAAATGCAGTATTTATTAAATAATGATGAATGTCCGTTTTGTTTCCTAATACAAGGGTAACTCTTGCAGTCGCCCGAAATATCGGCATGAATATCGTCAACAGGGCGACCGCGAGGTCGCCCCTATCGTAATATTTCCTTGTACCATTGTTATTCCTGTCAATTCGGCATAAAACATTGCTTTTACGATTTTTTTTGTCAAATATATTTAATCGGCAAACTTTTTGTTGAATAGTTTTTAAATTTTTGAGTTGACTGATTTTTTAAGTTTGTATTAACAATTAATATAATGAAAGCAAATCCGTTCAAAAAGACTCCAAATATGGATTCTAAAGAAAGAGAAATAGTTCAGGAAGAGGAATTACGTGATGAACAACCGGAACAAGAGCTGTTTGAAGAAGAAAAAACGTCAACTTCTCCTGCTTCTGATGGAAATCCGGAGAACAACGAGAAAACAGCCATAGGAGGAGATTCGGAAACTTTTCTGACGGAAGAAGAAAAGTTAATTCGGCAATTAGAAGAAGTCAATGCGCTTATTAAAGAACAAAAAGACAAATATTTGCGTCTTTCTGCTGAGTTTGACAATTATCGCAAACGCACTATAAAAGAAAAGGCGGAATTAATTTTTAATGGAGGTGAAAAAACGATTCATAGTATTCTTCCGGTAATTGATGATATGGAACGCGCTCTTAAAACAATGGAAATATCGGATGTGGCGCCTGCTATACAAGAAGGGATAGAGTTGATTTATAACAAATTTATTTCTGCATTAGGACAAAATGGCGTGAAAATAATAGAAACAAAAGATAAACTGCTTGATACGGATTTTCATGAAGCGATAGCTGTAATTTCTGCACCATCAGAGGAACAAAAAGGGAAAATCTTGGATTGCGTTCAAACCGGATATACGCTGAATGACAAAGTAATTCGCCATGCGAAGGTGGTGGTGGGTGAATAACAGAAAAGAGATTATGGCAAAAAGAGATTATTATGAAGTGTTGGAAGTTGAGAAAAATGCTTCGGCTGACGAGATAAAGAAAGCTTACCGGAAAAAGGCAATTCAGTATCATCCGGACAAAAATCCGGGTGATAAAAAGGCGGAAGAAATGTTTAAGGAAGCTGCCGAAGCATACGATATATTGAGTACTCCGGAGAAACGCACGCGATACGACAGATTTGGGCATGCCGGTATGAGTGGAGCAGCAGGAAATGGTGGTCCGTTTGGCAGTGATTTTGGCGAAAGTATGTCCATGGATGATATATTCTCTATGTTTGGCGATATTTTTGGTGGTCGTGGTAGCGGGTTCGGTCATTTCGGCGGGTTCGGTGGTGGTAGTCAACAAAGGCATTATCGGGGAGGCGACCTTCGTGTAAAGGTAAAGCTCACTTTGCAAGAGATTTCTACTGGAGTGGAAAAGAAGTTTAAGCTTAAAAAGTACATTCCTTGTCCTTATTGTCAAGGAAGTGGCGCTGACGGTCACGGAATAGAAACATGTAGCACATGTAAAGGAACTGGTACGGTAATCAGACAACAACGCACTATTCTCGGGACTATGCAAACGCAAACTGTTTGTCCGTCATGTAACGGTGAAGGGAAAATGATAAAAAACAAATGTAAAGAGTGTTCAGGTGATGGAATTGTTTACGGAGAGGAAGTGGTAAGTGTTCAAATTCCTGCGGGTGTTTCCGAAGGTATGCAACTGTCCATGAGTGGAAAAGGAAATGCAGGGAAACGCAATGGGGTGCCCGGGGATCTATTGATACAAGTGGAAGAAGAACCGCATTCCGAACTTGTTCGCGATGAAAATGATTTGATATATAATTTGCTGTTGAGTTTTCCGGTTGCTGCACTTGGCGGAACAGTGGAAATACCTACGATAGATAACAAAGTGAAGGTAAAAATAGAGCCGGGTACACAGCCTGGAAAAGTACTTCGCTTGCGAGGAAAAGGTCTGCCCGGTGTGCAGGGTCACGGATATGGTTACAATTCTTCTAGGGGAGATTTGTTAGTGAATGTAAGTGTCTATGTACCCGAAGTGTTGACAAGGGATGAAAAAACGGTATTGGAAAAAATGGAAAATTCCGATAATTTTAAACCGAATGAAAATGTGAAAGAGAAGATATTTAAGAAGTTTAAAAATTTTTTTGATTAGTTTTTGATTATTTTAGCAAAGAATGGATTACATACAAACAGAAATTGACGGCGTATGGCTTATTGAGCCGAAAATCTTTGTTGATTCTCGGGGATATTTTATAGAAACTTTCATACAAAAAGAGTTTGAGGCTACTATCGGGAAAGTAAACTTTATACAAGACAATGAGTCAAAATCATCGTTTGGTGTTCTGCGTGGATTGCATTATCAAAAAGGAGAGTTTAGTCAGGCTAAATTAGTGCGTGTGATTAAAGGAAAGGTGTTGGATGTGGCAGTAGATTTGCGCCGTTCTTCTCCGTTTTTGGGTAAACATATCAGCGTGGAGTTGAGCGAAGAAAATAAGCGTCAATTTTTTATTCCTCGCGGTTTTGCTCACGGTTTTTTGGTGTTGAGTGATGAAGTGGTTTTCACCTATAAAGTAGATAATGTATATGCTCCTCAAATGGAAGCCGCTATTTTGTATTGTGATAAGGAACTTGGAATTAATTGGCCGGTTGCCAAATCTCAATTGATTATATCAGAAAAAGATAAGCACGCAAAGGTTTTTTCCGAAGCAGAATATTAGGCATTGTCTTATTCTCAAAGTAGGTTTACAAAAAAAAGTAAATTTATTATGGAATAAGACAATGAAAGTGAATGATTTTAAAGGTTATAGAATATTTTTCGTTCTGTTTTTCAAGTATAGATAACTCATGATTTCTATATTTTATCAGTAATAAAAAAAGATAGCTCACGCATTTGTTTGCTTTGCTTTCGACTTGGTAGTTTGGCTTAGTCGAAGCTTCGCTCAGGCACTAACTTTATACTTTGCTCTGTCACTGGGGTGAAGTCGGTGGCTGAGCGAATTCGAAGTTACTTGCGGTAAAAGAATAACTACAAACTTGATAAGGCTTCTTTCTTATTGCCGATAATGCACTATAGGTTAAATATATTTCTACATTTATTTAAAAAATATTCTATAAAAGATTTGCGTATAAAAGAAATAGCTTTATCTTTGCGGTGCTTTTGAGAGAAAGCATCTGCCTTTCTTCTTGTGAAAGGATTTTGGCAGGTTATAAACGGCGTTCTATGAAAGAATGATAAACAACATAAGT
>SNRY01000333.1_pt1 | contig 17216 bp, 10 predicted proteins | sample 4693421 | NCBI WGS metagenome assembly SNRY01 (sample SAMN11003215, study PRJNA524138) | termite gut metagenome | isolation source: Bacteroidetes bacterial symbionts from single cell of protist host amplifed... | host: Streblomastix strix ... | reverse complement strand
GATTATCAAAATTCGCTCTTGATGTAATTTTTAATCCTAAAACGACTCTTTGGAAATTGTCTTACGATGGCAGAAACAAAGAACCGGTTACACTTCCCGTAAAATTTCCGCTTTTGTTAGTGCAAGGGATGGAAGGCATCGCCGTAGGATTAGCCTCCAAGATACTTCCGCATAACTTCAATGAACTTTGTGATGCTTCTATTAACTATTTGCGTGAGGAAGAATTTCGGATTTATCCCGATTTTCCTACAGGAGGCTCCATTGACGTTACTAAATACAACGATGGCATACGGGGTAGTTCAATAAAAGTGCGTGCCAAAATAGACAAAGTGGATACTAAAACACTTGTCATTACCGAATTGCCTTTCGGAAAAACCACTTCCAGTCTTATTGATTCCATATTGAAAGCTGTTGAAAAGGGAAAAATTAAGGTACGAAGAGTAGACGATAATACATCAGCACAAGTTGAGATTCTAATACACCTTGTTGCTGGTGCTTCATTGGATAAAACTATTGATGCACTCTATGCCTTTACCGATTGCGAGGTAAGTATTTCGCCCAACTGCTGTGTGATTGACAACCAAAAGCCACATTTTCTTTCCGTTAGTGACATTGTGAAAAAGTCGGTGGATAACGCCCTGTCTCTTCTTCGCCAAGAATTGGAAATTCATAAAGAAGAATTGCAAGAGAATTTACACTTTGCGACTCTTGAAAAGATCTTTATCAAAGAACGCATATATAAAGATGAGAAGTTTGAACAAGCTAAAAATATGGATGATGCTTGTGAACACATCAATAATAGATTGAAACCTTTTTATCCTCAACTTATCCGTGAGGTTACGAAGGATGACATTTTAAAGTTGATGGAAATAAAGATGGGGCGCATCTTGAAATTCAATTCCGATAAGGCTGATGAGGATATTGCCAATATGAAGACAGGGATTGAAAAGATAAACAAGCATCTGGTCGGTATTGTGAAATATACTATGGATTGGTTTCGTTCCCTCAAAAAGAAATATGGGGATAACTTCCCACGCCGGACGGAACTTCGCAACTTTGAAACCATTGAAGCCGTCAAAGTGATCGAAGCCAACGAAAAATTATATATTAACGAGGAAGAAGGATTTATGGGAACTTCCTTGAAAAAAGACAGATTTATAACTAACTGTTCAGACTTAGATGATGTTATCATTCTCTATAAAGATGGACGATATACCGTAACTCCGGTAACTGAAAAGAAATTTATAGGGAAAAATGTTCTGTATATAAATGTCTTTAAAAAGAACGACAGTAGAACCGTTTACAATCTGGTTTATCGCGACGGGAAAACAAGTATTCATTATATCAAACGTTTTACCGTAACGACATTGGTACGTGATCGCGAGTACAATATTACACAGGGGAATCCGAACTCCGAAGTAGTATATCTTACGGTCAACCCCAACGGAGAAGCAGAAGTTGTTAAGGTATCTTTAAAAAGACATGGGGGCGTTCGTAAACTTTCTTTTGAGAAAGATTTTAGCATGGTGCTAATTAAAGGACGATCGGCAGTAGGTTCTATTTTGACCAAACTCGAAGTCTCAAAAATAGTCTTGAAACACCGGGGGGAGGCTACACTGGGCGGACAAAAAGTCTGGTTTGACCATGATGTTTTACGCCTCAACTATGACGTACGGGGCAACTATTTAGGCGAGTTCAACGAAAGAGATAGCATTCTCGTAGTATTGGATAACGGTGATTTTTATACCACTAATTTTGATGTGGGCAATCATTACGAAAGTAATGTGAAACTCCTTAAAAAATATAATCCCGATACAATTTGGACGGCAATTATTCGCGACGTAGACCAAAACAATGCCTTTTGCTTAAAACGGTTCTGCTTTGAACCGACCTCCCATAAACAAAATTATATAGGAGAAAATAAAAATAATCAGCCCGTTATACTTACTTATCATCTCCATCCGCGTTTTGAAATCATATTCGGTGGTGAAGACGGTTTCCGTGAACCGGTAATTATCAATAGTGAAGAATTCCCGCTAAAGAGTATCAGAACAAAAGGCAAACGAGTGTCCACATATACCATAGAAACTATCAAAGAAATAGAATCTACCCCTCTTTTGAATGACGATGGCGAAACCGAAGATAAAATAGACGATGCCGGACAGCGAATATTATTCTAAATATCTGAAAAAATGCTTGCATATCAGGCGGCAACAAGTATTTATTTAGAAGACTTATAAATTATATTTAGTCGATACAACCAACAGATAAAAACTTTATTTTTGCTATGTAAATTAGTACTAATAATTAAAAATCTGAAAAAATGGCTTATCTAATTAGTGAAGATTGTATTGCTTGCGGAACTTGTATTGATGAGTGTCCGGTTGAAGCGATTTCTGAAGGCGATATTTACCATATCAACCCGGAAATCTGTACCGAATGTGGTACATGTGCCGATGTTTGCCCTTCCGAAGCTATTCATCCGGCGGAGTAATGGCAACTAAACCATCTCAATACTCATAACGATTATTCCGGAGATGTTATGTATAATAGTAGCAAGTTCATTTCTTGCTACTATTTTTGTTTCTTTACTATCTATTATTCCTACTAATCATCCTTAATTGTATCATTATGAACGGACGTACAAGGAAAATCGTACTTTTTAGATTTCCTCAATTACCCTATAAAATCGAAAAAGACATTTAAATATTTGTATAATCAAAGACAACCGTTTATCTTTGCACTACCTTTCGAGGGAGATAAAGATTGTCCTATGGTGTAATGGTAGCACAACAGTTTTTGGTACTGTTTGTCTAAGTTCGAATCTTGGTAGGACAACACGATATAAAGGCGGTAAAAGGGGGTTTAGAAATCTTTTACCGCTTATTTTTTGTTACTTTTGCTTGAAAAGTGGGTCTATTGTTGGGCTAAGATACATACATAAAATGCTTGCTTTTTTTGTGAAATTTTAGCTTTCTATACAGGTACTAAGGATAAGTTTTGATGTATTTTTAATGTGGTTGCCATAAATTTAAGCGGCTATTATCGTGCTTTGCAGTAGCTTTTTGTTAATTTGCACCCTTAATCCATTCTTTGAAAGATATCAATAAAAACACATATCTGATTATTTAAACTATTTAATGATGAAAAGCAAAAAGAATTTTATGAAAGCCACTTGGGGAATATTGTTGTTAGGATTGGGTTTGAGCACGATGAATGCAGCGGCTATGAATCCATCTAATGATCTGTCTTTAGCCCAAGATAACACCTACGTTGCTAAAAACATCCCTCCTTACCAAATTAACCGCCCGGAAGCGAGCAAACGCCTGTTTACTTCTAAGGCAGTGGAAAATGAGATTGTACGCATTAAAAAAATGCTAAAGAATCAAAAGTTAGCATGGATGTTCGAGAACTGTTTCCCAAATACATTGGATACAACGGTTTATTATCACCTCATTGATGGCAAACCGGATACGTTTGTTTACACCGGAGACATTCATGCCATGTGGCTACGTGATTCCGGAGCGCAGGTCTGGCCCTATGTACAGTTGGCAAACAACGATTCCGAACTTAAAAGAATGTTGGCTGGAGTAATCTTGCGGCAATTCAAATGTATTATTATTGACCCGTATGCCAATGCTTTTAATGACGGAGCAGTAGGTAGCGAATGGATGAGCGACCTGACCAAGATGATTCCCGAACTGCACGAGCGTAAATGGGAGATTGATTCCTTGTGCTACCCCATCCGGTTGGCTTATCAATATTGGAAACTTACGGGAGATGCAAGTATCTTTGGGGAAGAATGGATGCAAGCCATGAAGATCGTATTGCGTACTTTCAAGGAACAGCAACGCAAGAACAATCTCGGTCCTTATACGTTTCAACGGAAAACAGAGAAAGCATCGGACACAGTAATGAATGGCGGCTGGGGAAATCCCGTAAAGCCGGTGGGATTGATAGCTTCTTTGTTCCGTCCGTCGGATGATGCTACTATTTTTCAGTTCTTGATACCTTCTAATTTCTTCGCGGTAACTTCCTTGAATAAAGCTGCCGAAGTGCTCACAGCAATTAACAATAACTCTGCATTGGCAAAAGAATGTACAGACCTTGCCAATGAAGTAAAGATTGCTTTACAGAAATACGCTACATTCAACCATCCCGAATACGGCGCTATCTATGCTTACGAAGTAGATGGGTACGGCAACCAACTCTTTATGGACGATGCCAACGTACCGAGTTTGCTGGCTATGCCTTATGTGGGCGATACGGACATAAACGACCCTATTTATCAAAATACACGCAACTATGTGTGGAGCGACAACAATCCGTATTTCTTTAAAGGAGCAGCCGGAGAAGGCATTGGCGGACCGCACGTGGGCAGGGATATGATTTGGCCCATGAGTATTATGATGAAAGCATTCACCAGCCAAAACGATAAAGAAATACAAGACTGTATAAAACTGTTGTTGAGCACCGATGCCGGCACAGGTTTTATACACGAATCGTTTCACAAAGACAATGCCGCCAACTTCACACGTGAATGGTTTGCATGGCAAAACACGCTGTTTGGGGAACTCATACTCAAATTGGTGAATGAAGGAAAACTTAATTTACTTAATGCTATTGAATAATTTACTTATCCTATAAAATATCTTCCCAATGAAAAAATTATCTTATTTAACTCTGATATTGATTGCCTGTTTATATGCTTGCGGGAGTAAGAACAGTCAAAAAGCATTATTGCAAAACCTCACACAGTATGTTGACCCTTATATAGGAACCGGCGACCACGGGCACGTGTTTGTAGGCGCTGATGTACCGTTCGGCTTTGTGCAATTAGGACCCACTAACATTTCCGAAGGGTGGGACTGGTCATCCGGTTATCATATTTCCGACTCTACCATTTTCGGTTTCACACATACGCACCTGAACGGTACGGGGATTGGAGACCTTTGCGATATATCTTTCATGCCCGTTATTGGCAATGTAAAGCTGGCTAAAGGTGTTGATTCCGACCCCAATTCGGGCATGTATTCGTTGTTCAATCGCCATACGGAAACTGTCAAAGCCGGCTATTATGCCGTACATCTTAATCGTTACCACATTGATGTAGAACTTACTGCCACCAAGCGTGTAGGGTTTCATAAGTATGTTTTCCCTGCATCCGAACAAGCAAAGGTGATAATTGATTTAAAAAGCAGACTCAATTGGGATGCTCCGGTAGATACGTATTTAGTTCTTGAGGACGAATCCACCGTATCGGGTTATCGCCATTCTAAAGGATGGGCTAATAATCAAAAGCTATTCTTTACCGCTTCTTTCTCCAAACCGATTAAGCAATTTATTCTTTCGGAAGGAGAAGACGTACAAGCAGGAACAGAACTAAAAGGAAGAGGCGTAATCGGACAGGCATTGTTTGACACCAAAGACAAGGAAGAAGTATATGTAAAAGTAGCGCTCTCACCCGTGAGCATCGAAAATGCCAAACTGAATATGCAAGCAGAACTCCCCAACTGGGATTTTGAACAAACGATACAGAATGCGGATGAGGCTTGGAACAAAGAATTGAATAAAATCATCATAGAAACGAATGACGATAAAGTAAAACGTACTTTCTACACAGCCCTGTATCATACGATGATTGCGCCGTCCGAGTTTTGCGATGTCAATAACGATTATAGGGGCGCTGACGGGCAAATACACCGGAAAGGAGCATTTAAGAATTATACTACTTTCTCGTTGTGGGATACTTATCGCGCTGCACATCCTCTAATGACTATCATACATCCCGAAAAGATAGGCGACATCGTCAACACCATGCTGACTATTTACAAAGAACAGGGAAAACTCCCTGTATGGCATTTGATGGGATGTGAAACGAATTGTATGGTAGGTAATCCGGGAATATCAGTAGTGGCAGATGCCATCTTAAAGGGCTATGATGGCTTCGATAAAGAATTGGCGTATGAAGCGATGAAAAACTCGGCAATGCTGGATGAAAGAGGGTTAAAATATCTGAAAGAATACGGTTATATCCCTTATGATAAAGAAGAGGAGGGCTTATCCAAGTGTATGGAATATGCCATAGCCGATTGGTCTATTGCCCAAGTAGCCAAACAAATGGGAAAGACCGACGATTATGACTATTTCCTGAAACGCAGCAAAGCCTATACGTATTATTTTGATAAAGAAACGAAGTTTGTACGCGGGCTTTCTTCCGATGGTAAATTCAGAACACCATTCAATCCATTTGAATCAGTTCACAGAGACAACGATTATACCGAAGGCAACGCATGGCAATATACGTGGTTGGTTCCTCACGATATACCGGGTTTGGTCAGTCTTTTCGGTAGTAGTGAAGCCCTTATACAGAAGCTTGATTCTTTGTTTATCGTGAATGGTTCGTTAGGCAAACAAGCATCCCCCGACATTAGCGGACTTATCGGGCAGTATGCACACGGCAATGAACCGAGCCACCACATTATCTATATATATCCCTATCTGGGGCAGCCGTGGAAAGCAGCCGATAGAGTGCGCGAGGTTTTGTCCGTAATGTATAATGACCAGCCGGCAGGTCTTTCGGGAAATGAAGACGTTGGGCAAATGTCGGCATGGTATATACTGTCATCTTTGGGATTCTATCAGGTAGAGCCTGCCGGAGGTAAATACATATTTGGCAGTCCGCTTGTCAATGAAGCCACCATACGGGTTAAAGACGGCAAAACATTTAAGATAACAGCCATAAACAACAATGCCGATAACAAATACATCCAAAGCGTTAGCCTTAACGGTGAACCCTACGATAAATACTATATAGACTTCAAAGACATAGAAAACGGAGGCACATTGGAATTTGTAATGAATGATAAACCTTTTGAATGAATTATGAATAAACAAGTTATTATTCTAGTCGCATTCGTTTCTCTGTTCAGTATGCGCCTGTCGGCTCAAAACCGTTATGAACTGGATACAGAATGGAAATGCCAGCCTTCTACGGAAACAAAAGATTCAGGGGAGGGAATATCTGACCCTGCCTATTCGGTATCCCAATGGAAAGCGGCAGTAGTGCCGGGAACGGTGCTAACTACTTTGTTGGAAAACGGAGAAATACCCGACCCTTTTTACGGGATGAATAACAACCGGATACCGGACATCTACCATACGGGACGGGATTACTATACCTACTGGTTTGTAAAAGACTTCCGGGAAGACGCTCCTAAGAATAACGAGCAAGTATGGCTTACGTTTAGAGGAATCAATTATAGTTGTGAAATCTATCTGAACGGGCAAAAAGTAAACAAGGAAGTATATGAAGGCATGTACTTGCGTAAAACGTTTAATATTACGAAGTTGCTTTCCGGTAATGGGAATAATCGTCTGGCAGTAATTGTTTACCCGCCCAATCCGGTTGGAAACCCGAATGGCGGGCAAGGAGGCGATGGAACCATTGCCCGCAACGTATCTCACCAATACGTAACCGGTTGGGACTGGATTCAACCTATTCGCGACCGCAACACGGGTATATGGGACAAGGTATATATAGAAAAAACAGGGAACGTCAATCTGAAGAATCCGCATATTGTAACCCTTGTCCCCGAAAAACGACTACCAGAAGACCAGCAACAAGAGGATGCCATACTGAAAGTTACCGCCGAGCTGGAAAATGCAAGCAATAAAAGCATATCGGGCACCGTTCGTTATACGATAGGCAATGATGTTGTTTCCCAAGCGATAACGATTCCGGCTAATGCAGAAACAGAAGTGGCTCTACCCGACTACACCATGAAGAACCCTAAACTATGGTGGCCATCAGGATATGGAGAGCAGAACCTCTACAAGATCAAACTTGAGTTTGTGGCAACCGGAGGGAAAATGGCATCTGATAGCGAATTGGTGAGCTTCGGGGTAAGGGAAATACAAACCCAATGGAACGATTTTACCCGTAGCAAACAACTATTAGTCAATGGACAAAAGATATTTATAAAGGGTGGCAACTGGATTATATCCGATGCCATGCTCCGTTTCTCGAAAGAGCGGTATGATGCGGAAATCCGTTATCACAGGGATATGAATTTGAATCTAATCCGTATCTGGGGCGGAGCATTGACCGAACGACCGGAATTTTACGAAGCATGTGATAAGTATGGAATGCTTGTCCTCCAAGATTTCTGGTTTTCGGGCGATTGCAACGGTCGCTGGGCTGACCCCGCTAAGTTAGATGACCAGTGGACAAGGCGCAACTATCCGGATAATCACAACTTGGCTTTGGAATCAGCCGCCGATATGATAAAGATGATACGCAATCATCCCTCTCTGGCTATGTGGTGCGGGGGCAACGAAATTGCACCGCCACACGACATTCTAACCCCTTTAAAGAACTCCCTATTGCCTAAACTGGACGGTACACGCTGGTTTGTCGATTATTCCAATTCCGACGAATGGTCTTACAACTTTATCGGAGGCAATGGCGATGGTCCTTACACCATCCAGCCCATCCGGTCGTTCTGGGAAAAGCAGACATGGCCGTTTAATTCCGAAATAGGTTCCGTCGGAGTAGGAGATTACGAATCCTTGGAACGCTTCATCCCCGAAGCAAACAGAATACCGCCCAAATACAACCCGAACATAAGACTGAAAGAAGAAGCCGATTCGGTATGGACATATCATACTTATACGGGGGTAGGTTACGAGGGCTTCATCGAACCTTACGGAACGCCTAAAGACATAAAGGACTTCACAACCAAAGCCCAGCTCGTAAACTATGACCAATATCGCGCTTTGATAGAAGGCTTTAGCTCCCATATATGGGAATGGTACACCGGCGCCATCATTTGGAAAACGCAAAACCCGTGGACTTCCATGCGCGGGCAAATGTATGACTATTATCTTGACCCCAATGCTTGCCTCTTCGGACTGCGCAAAGGGAGCGAGGTGCTGCATATCATGTGCAATCCCGTAACGGGCAGGATAATGGTGGTTAATAATGGTTTCAGCGCCGTTAATGATTTGATGATTATTGCCAAAACGTATGACATAGAAGGCAATGAAACCTTGCTCGTTCAGGGATTGGAATATGTAGGAGCCTCTGATGCCAAGATACTGATGTCCGTAAAATCTGCCATAGATAGGTTGACTCGCGGGCAAGGCGGTTTCTTGTATCTGCAACTACTTGACAGGAACAAAAACATACTTAGTGATAACCTTTATTGGTATCCGGATGCCGACGGGAAGTATTCGGGGCTTAACCAGATGAAACCGGCTAACGTCAGCATATCAGCCAAAGCACTTGCTACGGATAAGATAGAGGTTACGGTATCCAATCCGAAAGGGAATCCCGTTGCGTTCTTCAATAGAATATCACTGATTGATACCAAAACAAGCAAACGTATTCTCCCCGCATTTTACGATGACAACTATGTTTCTGTACTTCCGGGGGAAGACAAGACGGTAATTATTGAATATATACCTAAAACAAATATCACTCCCCAGATAGAAGTTCGGGGTTGGAATGTAAAGGCGCAAATCCAAAATGTAGCGTTACCCGTAGCGCATTTATAAAAAAGACATCAGGACAAACAAGATAGTCCTACCCTTTCCGTTCAATTAGAGCGTTCTCCTGTGGGAGCGAACTATCCGCTACAATCCTTTTTGAGGCTTACCGGTTTCAAAAAGGATTTTTTGCTTCTATCCCGCACTATGTGGATTTTGCCACTATCCTCGTTCTTCTTATACTAACCCACCATTAAAAAGAAGGCTCCTAACGCCCATGCGGATTTCGTTACTGACAGAGAGGGCTGAAAGCCCGGCTCCCCCACACGCTTACGCCCTCTGTCCTACTTCCTCCCCTCTCCTAAAGACATGTTGTTATTGATATTTACTATATACCAAACGAAAAATAAGACGGTAGCATACCGGAATTATGAACGGTTCTTATGGGAATTATGAACCGTTCTCACGGATCGTGAGCCTATTTCTCACCGAGTGCGAGCCTATTTCTCACGGATCGTGAGCCTATTTCTCACGGAGCGTGAGCCTATTTCTTACGGAGCGTGAGCCTATTTCTTACGGAGCGTGAGCCTATTTCTCAATAGCCCGACTCGCAGGGGCACGCCCAAATTTAATTGAAAGTGGAAAGTGAAGAGTGGAAAGCCATCCTCCCTCTCTCCTTGGGAGAGGGGGAGGGGTGAGGCCGGAAAGTGGAAAGTTATCTCTTTCGCAGGAATGTCTTTTATTTTTTTCACAAATGCACTACGGGTATAGAATACTAAAACGATAACTATTAACTTGAATTAATTATACGATATTGGATTAAACCATTTATTATGAAGCCTGTCAAACATTCATTACCATTCAATTAATATAGGCTAATGAAAAAATTACTTATCGGAGTGCTGTTGTTAGTAAGCACTTCCATTGCACTTGCACAAAATAAAAATATTACGGTTACAGGGGTTATCGTTGAAGAAGACACGAAACAAGCTATTGAGCAAGCTACCGTACAGTTATTTGCTTTGCCGGATACGACATTCGTAGAGGGAGCGGCTACGTTAGCCAGGGGGAGATTTACGCTACCCAAGACCGGGGCGGGCAAATACGTATTAAAAATATCATTCGTTGGTTTTCAAACGAAGATTGTTCCTCTTCAGCTTTCCGAATCCAGATTAAATTATAATGCAGGAACTATTTCCTTAGAATCCGATGCCATTATGTTGAGCGAAGCATTGGTAACAGCCGAAGCTCCTCCCGTAACGGTTAAAGGCGATACTATCGAATACAATTCATCTGCTTACCGGGTGCCGGAAGGATCCATGTTGGAGGAGTTGGTAAAGAAGCTGCCCGGCGCTGAAGTTTCGGATGATGGAAAGATTACAATCAACGGCAAGGATATAAAACGAATTATGGTGGATGGCAAGGAGTTTTTTTCGGACGACCCTCAAGTTTCCATGAAGAATCTGCCTGTCGAAATGGTTGAAAAAATAAAAGCTTACGATAGAAAAAGTGATATGACACGTATCACCGGTATTGATGACGGTAACGAGGAAACGGTACTCGACCTAACCGTAAAGAAAGGCATGAAACAGGGTTGGGTAGGAAATCTCATTTCGGGATACGGAAATAAAAGCCGTTACGAAGCCAATGGGATGATGAGCCGTTTTCTAGACGATGCTTCCTTTTCAATACTGGGGTCAGCTAATAATACGAACAACCGGGGAACTTCCGAATTGGGTGATGGCAGCGGCGGCGGTGGCGGCGGTACAGGTTCCGGCGTTACAACCGCCCGTTCGTTAGGGATGAATTTTGCCCGCGATACCCAAAAGCTACAAGTGGGTGGTAACGTGCAATACAGGCATTCGGATAACGACGCACAAAGAAAGAGTTCGACGGAAACATTTTTGGGTGATCAATCTTCGTTCGGGAACAGCACAAACGTTTCGCGCAGGAAAAGCGATAATGTGCGTGTCGATTTCCGTATTGAATGGCGACCGGATACGATGACTACTGTTATATTCCGTCCTAACGGCAATTACTCCACTACTGAAAGCAGAAGTCAATCAACATCAGAAACACTGAATAACGAACATCGATTCGTCAATTCAAAGGAATCGCACTCAACAAGCGAGAGTGAAACCTATTCTTTTAACGGTCAACTTCAACTGTTCCGTAAATTAAATAATAAAGGACGAAACGTTTCCGTGAGCGGTAATTTCGGTTATAGTGATGGGGATACGGATAGCGAATCTTATTCGGATACACGTTTTAATAGGGGCGGTAACGATAGCATCGTGCAATATACGAGGTACACAGACCGCGCAAACGATAGTCGCAACTGGAGCGCTTCGGCTTCTTATACCGAACCGGTATTCAAAACTCTTTTCTTACAGGCGCGCTATGAATTCTCTCACCGCAAACGGTTGAGCGAATCATTGATTTCCGATCTTGACTCTGTGGCTGTAATGCCCAACGGATACGTGGAATCATTAAGTTCGCGAGTAGAAAACTTTTACGATACACATACGGCAGAACTCTCTTTGAGGGGAATACACCCCAAAGTGATGTACGCCGCCGGATTAGGAGCTAACCCCCAATCATCGCTTAGTAAAACAACGATTGGTCCGAATTCAAAAAAGCAATTACCCAGACAGAACGTGATAAATGTCAGCCCGAATGCGATGATGAGGTTTACTTTTTCCCCTCAAAATACCTTGATGTTGCGTTATCGCGGGCAAAGTAGTGCACCCAATATTGAAGATTTGCAAGACGTGATAGACCAGACCGACCCGTTGAATATTCGTTACGGTAACCCCAATCTGAAGCCATCATTTAATAATAATCTGATGATGTTTTACAATAAATACACTCCCGAATCAATGCGTAGTTATTCGATGAATCTGTTTTATTCAAGTACTAATAATTCGGTAGCCAATAAGATGCGCTATGATGTTACGACCGGAGGACGTGTTTATGAAAGGGTCAATGTCGACGGGAATTGGAATGCAAACGGATTTTTCACTTTCAATACTCCTTTGAAGAATAAGAAATTCACCATTTCGTCAAGCAGCAATGTAATGTATAGTGATGCCGTGAGCTATACCAGTGTGGGGAATATGGATGCAATGCTTAGCACCACTCATAACCTTATAGCAGGTGAACGTTTGGGAAGCAATTATCGTACCGGTTCGTTTGACGTTTCTCTGAATGCTTCAATCAATTACAATAAAACACAAAACAGTACGCAACCCGGTAGCAACCGCGAAACATTCGATTATATTTTAGGTGGAAACACAAACATTAATTTGCCTTGGCAGATATATTTTTCTACCGATGCCAATTATCGCATAAAGAAGGGGTATAGCGGTGATTTTAACACCAACGAATTAATGTGGAATGCGCAACTCTCCAAAAGCTTTCTTAAAGCGAATGCCGCAACGGTTCGTATAAAAATATATGATATTCTCCAGCAGCAAAGTAATCTTTCGCGAAGCATTAGCGAAACGATGATGAGTGATACGGAATACAATACATTGGGAAGTTATTTCATGGTGCATTTTGTGTATCGCTTGAATACGTTGGGCGGAAGGGGTAGAAGATCCGATTCTCCCGGACAATTCTTTGGTCCTCCTGACGGAGGGAATCCCGGAAGAACCAGAGAAGGAATGCCCGGAGGCGGCGGATTTGGTGGTGGCGGCGGATTTGGTGGTGGCGGAAGAAGATTTTAAGATAATATTTTTTTCTTCCAATAAAGGATAGTATCTTTGCACGGTAAAAATGACCATTACACCCCTTTCTTACCAAAAGGAAAAAACAAAATAATAATTAAAAGCATAACAGAAATGAAAAAAGGCATTCATCCCGAATCATATCGTCCGGTAGTATTCAAAGATATGTCAAACGGTGATACGTTTCTGTCGCGTTCAACTGTCAATACAAAAGAAACTATTGAATTTGAAGGTAATACGTATCCGGTGGTAAAACTCGAAATATCCAGTACTTCGCACCCGTTCTACACAGGTAAATCAAAATTGGTTGACTCGGCAGGACGTGTTGATAAGTTTATGAACCGCTACGGTGACCGTGCTAAAAAGAAATAACGAAGAGGCATAATAATTGGTTAAGAAGGAAGAGGTTGTCTGAAAAGGTTTGATCGGGCAGCCTCTCTTTCATTTTAATCTGTCTCGTCCTAATTGGTTGAAAGTTGAAAGAGAAGAGTTGAAAGTGTGGAATTAGTTTGTTTTTCCTAACCTTTTCTTTACTTTTTTCTAAATGCACTATGGGTTTTATAACTATCGTTTGAACACTTTATCAATGGTTGCTTTTTTAATGCCGAATTCCAAGCATATCACGTTAATTATCAGAAATACAGGAAAAGAAGAAGTATCAATGTGAGAGAAGCTTTCTCCGGTAGCTGTCCGGTAAATCATTCCACCACATAAGAAAATGATAGTCAGAAAAACAGCCGTACGTATTGCTTTTATTCGTATCTGATTTGTTTCTTCATTTTCGTTTTTGTGCAAAGCCAACAAAATCATCAATGCGCCGGCCATCATCATTACTTTCGTACTTTCTTTGTAAAATAGCAAATTACTGTCGGTTATAACCTTGAACAGAACCAGCACAAAGGGTAAGAACACGGAAATAATAAGCACAACATATCCTAACGGACGGCAAAATACGGGCAATAATGGTTTCATAGTGTTAATATTTAATAGGGCAAAGATAACAAATTTCTATAAACCACTCTATCGTCAATTTAGAGATATTTAAACTCCCCGAACTCACTCTTTATTACTAACTCCTTTTCTCCCTTTTCCACGCGTCCTATTATTTTTGCATCCACTCCAAAGCCTTTGGAAATCTCAATCACTTTCTCTGCAAATTCTTTGGAAAGATACATCTCCATCCGATGCCCCATATTAAAGACCTTGTACATCTCCGACCAATCCGTTCCACTTTGTTCCTGAATGGTTCTAAATAGAGGGGGGAGGGGAAATAGATTGTCTTTCACCACTCGCACGCTATCAATAAAATGCAATACTTTGGTTTGCGCTCCGCCGGAACAATGCACCATGCCGTGAATCTGTGGACGAAACACATCTACTACCTTTTTTATCACCGGTGCATAGGTTCGTGTGGGAGAAAGTACCAGCTTTCCGGCATCCAAAGGGGAATCTTCTATGTTATCCGTCAACTTCAAAGTACCAGAATAGACTAAATCGGCAGGGAGCGAAGCATCATAACTTTCAGGATATTTCTCCGCTAAATAGTTGGAGAATACATCATGCCGGGCGGAAGTCAACCCGTTGCTTCCTATGCCGCCGTTGTATTCCTTCTCATAGGTAGCCTGTCCGTAGGAGGCAAGCCCTACGATACGATCTCCCGGACGGATATTGGCATTGTCTATTACATCGCTTCGCTTCATGCGGCAAGTAACGGTGCTGTCCACAATAATGGTGCGAACCAAATCGCCCACATCGGCAGTTTCGCCACCGGTGGCATAAACGCCTATGCCCATTTCGCGCAGTTCGGCAAGTAATTCGTCCGTCCCGTTTATAATTGCTGAAATCACCTCGCCAGGAATCAATAATTTATTTCGTCCAATGGTAGATGACACTAAAATATTGTCCGTAGCTCCTACGCAAAGCAAATCGTCGATATTCATTATCAAAGCATCCTGCGCAATACCTTTCCATACGGAGAGGTCGCCCGTTTCTCTCCAATAAAGATAGGCGAGGGAGGATTTTGTTCCAGCACCATCGGCGTGCATGATATTACAATACTCCGGGTCGCCACCCAGCCTGTCGGGAATGATTTTGCAGAAAGCTTTTGGGTAAAGCCCCTTGTCTATGTGTTTGATAGCGTTATGTACATCTTCTTTTGATGCCGATACGCCTCGCCTCATGTATCGTTGATTGCTCATGGGATTGTCCTTAGCTTAAATGTTTTTCTTTTCTTGTAGCAATAATTGTCGTATATACTCTTTATTGTATGCTTCTCCACGAATAAGAATCCTCTGAAAACCAATGGTTTTTTCATCAAAAACAAACAAAATAAAGGTGATCCTGTAATCACCTATTCTTATGTGATACGCCCTTTTTGTGCCATCTGCCAATTTTCTACATGGAATATCTTCTATACTTCTAGCTTCTTCTACATCCGATACTATTTGTAAAAGAAGAGCCCAATATTGCTTCGGTAACTTCTCAATATCCTTATTGAACCGCTTCCCAAACACGTACTTCATCTCTTAACTTCTTTACCCGTTCCTTCTTCCGAAAGCCATTCGTTTGCTTCCTGAGTGGAAGACAACTGCAAAAGTGCCAAATCTTCATAAGTCTCCTCTACTTTTTCTTCCAAGATTTTTTCAATGTATTCGTATTAGCCATATAACATAGTTTTAATCATTAATTGTATAATGCAAATATAATACCTTATATGTGTATATGTACGCAATCGCTCTCTTTTTTCCTCGTTACGAAGTATGCCTTTTGTCTCTGAATATTCTTACTTTTGCCCCTCTAAAGCATCGCGTATGAATCGCATCACGTCATACATCCGCCAATCGTTGGATGGTATTTACCCGCCGCAGGAAGTAAAAAGCCTTACCCTGATTATATGCCGCGATATGCTCCGGCTGGCGGTGACGGATATATACCTCAACAGGAGTATCAATTTATCCGAAGGTAGATGGGAGGAATTAACGAATGTTATTGAACGATTGCAGAAGCATGAACCTATTCAATACATTCGGGGATATGCCGATTTCTTTGGAATAAGCCTCCGCGTAGCTCTCGGAGTATTGATTCCACGACCGGAGACGGAGGAGTTAGTGGCATTAATCATCAAAGAAAACCACGGGATACTCCGCATTTTGGATATTGGAACAGGAAGCGGATGTATCGCCATCTCTCTTGCCAAACATATTCCGCAAGCCATAGTTTCCGCTTGGGATATTTCGGAAGAGGCATTGACCATAGCGCAAGAAAACAATAAGCGATCGGGGACGAATGTTACCTTTTATAATAAAGACATACTGAGTATTTCTTTATGCGAGGGGGAATACGATGTGATTGTAAGCAATCCGCCTTATGTAACGGAAGGGGAGAGGGAGGAGATGGAAGCCCGCATAGTAGATTGGGAACCCGCCATTGCCCTGTTTGTTCCCAACAATGACCCATTGCGTTTTTACCGGCATATTGCCCGATTGGGAAAATATCTATTGCCTGCCAAGGGGAAACTTTATTTTGAAATTAACCAAGCCTACGGCGAAGAAACTTCTCGAATGTTAAGCGAATCAGGATACAGCCACGTGCGGATAATGAAAGATTTATTTGAAAAAGACAGGATTGCAACAGCCGAAAGATGAAAACGATATGACAGAGAACGAAGCCCTAAACCGTATGGCAACCTATTGTTCGGGAGCCGAACATTGTCGTGCCGAAGTTCGTGAAAAATTGCTCCGTCAAGAGTTTGATGAAAATGCCGTAGAGCGCATCTTAAACCGTTTGGAAAAGGAAAAGTTTATTGACAATGAGCGTTACGCACGCAGTTTTATAAACGATAAAGTTCGTTTTGCCAAGTGGGGGAAGTTGAAAATAAAGCAAGCATTGTACTTTAAGCAAATACCATCGGAAGTGGTGAACAGGGAGTTAGAGGAGGTTGACGAAGAAGAATACCTTTCGGTGTTGCGGGATTTACTGGAAAAGAAAAAGAAAACCATC
>SNRY01000332.1_pt1 | contig 17221 bp, 14 predicted proteins | sample 4693421 | NCBI WGS metagenome assembly SNRY01 (sample SAMN11003215, study PRJNA524138) | termite gut metagenome | isolation source: Bacteroidetes bacterial symbionts from single cell of protist host amplifed... | host: Streblomastix strix ... | reverse complement strand
ATTGTTATATACCGACCTGGTTATGCTATTGAATATGATTATTTCGATCCTACCCAATTGAAACATTCATTAGAATCAAAAATTATTAAAAATTTGTTCTTTGCCGGACAAGTTAATGGAACTACCGGATATGAAGAAGCTGCCGGACAAGGAATCATTGCAGGCATAAATGCGCATATTAACTGTTACGGCGGAACACCTTTTACATTAGCGCGCAATAAAGCATATATTGGCGTATTAATAGATGATTTAGTAATAAAAGGAGTGGATGAACCTTATCGTATGTTTACTTCTCGTGCAGAGTATCGTATATTATTACGTCAAGATGATGCGGATATGCGATTAACAGAGCTTGCTCATAACTTGGGATTAGCAAAAAAAGACAGGTATATTTTATTAAAAGAGAAACACGAAGCCATAGAGAGTATCATAAATTTTATAAAAAATCATTCTGTAAAACCGGAATGCATTAATTCTGTGCTGGAAAAATTTGAGACAGCGCCCATAAAACAAGGATGCAAATTGATTGATATTATTAACCGTCCGCAAATAACCATTAAAAATATAGCTGAATCTATTCCCGAATTAAAAAATGAATTGAATAAATTAAAAGAGAACCGAAAAGAAGAAATTATTGAGGCTGTCGAAATCTTAATAAAATATCAAGGATACATAAACCGTGAAAAAATAATTGCAGATAAACTTACACGATTGGAAAATATTATAATCAAAGATAAATTTGATTATAACCACATTCAATCTTTATCTACCGAAGCGCGTCAGAAGCTGGCAAAGATAAATCCTGATACCATCGCTCAAGCAAGCAGGATACCCGGAATATCCCCTAACGATATTAATGTATTATTAGTCCTTTCGGGAAGATAACAAAATTGTTTCACGTGGAACAATTTTAAAATACTCATTTTATATGGAAAAAGAAGAAACAACTACAAATGAATATTTAAAAAGTATTGTGGCTAATCTCCCCGAAAAGCCGGGAGTGTATCAGTACCTTGATTTGGAAAGCAACATTATATATGTAGGGAAAGCGAAAAATCTAAAACGGAGGGTTTATTCCTATTTTAGTAAAGAACATGAAATAGGAAAAACCCGAATACTTGTTAGTAAAATTGCAGATATACGATATATTGTAGTAAATACAGAAGAAGATGCTTTGCTGCTTGAAAATAATTTAATAAAAAAACACAAACCACGCTATAATGTATTACTTAAAGACGACAAAACATATCCTTCTATTTGCGTGCAAAACGAAGATTTCCCAAAAATATTCAAAACACGAAAAATTATTCGCAACGGTTCTTCTTACTACGGTCCTTATAGTCATGTGCCATCTATGTATGCTTTATTAAATTTAATCAAATGCCTTTACCCTATTCGCACGTGTCATTTAACGCTTTCTTCAGAAAATATCCAAGCAGGAAAGTTTAAAGTTTGTCTGGAATATCATATAAAAAAATGTGCTGCCCCCTGTATTGGTCTGCAATCTCATGAAAACTATATGAAAAACATAGAACAAGCAAAGGAAATACTCAAAGGAAATACCCAAAAAATAAGTAAACTATTATGGCAAGAGATGCAGGAACTTGCAGAAAAAAGAGAATATGAAGAAGCGCAAAAAATTAAAGAAAAGTACATGCTAATAGAAAATTACCGTAGTAAGTCAGAAGTAGTAAGCGCTACGTTTCATAATATTGATGTGTTTTCAATAGAAGAAGACGGCGAAAAATCGGCATTTATCAATTATTTGCATATTGCTAACGGAGCTATCAATCAGGCATTTACTTTTGAATACAAAAAAAGGTTGGACGAAACCAAAGAAGAATTATTGTCATTAGGTATTATAGAAATGCGTGAAAGATACCAAAGCCAATCACATGAAATAATTATTCCTTTCAACATAGGAATGGAATTGAACAATATTGTTTTTACTATCCCGCAACGAGGAGATAAAAAAAAGTTATTGGAACTATCTTTATTAAACGTTAAACAATACAAAGCGGACAGGATGAAACAAGCTGAAAAACTAAATCCTGAACAACGAAGCATGCGATTAATGAAAGAAATACAAAAAGAATTGCACCTCGATAATTTACCTCTCCAAATAGAATGCTTTGATAACTCTAATATCCAAGGCACGGATGCCGTGGCAGCCTGCGTCGTATTCAAAATGGCAAAACCATCAAAAAAAGATTATCGAAAATACATCATTAAAACAGTAACGGGAGCGGACGACTACGCTTCCATGAAAGAAGTAATAAAAAGAAGATACCAACGGGTAAAAGAAGAAAATTTTCCCCTACCCGACCTTATTATCACCGACGGTGGCAAAGGACAAATGGAAGCAGTAAGAAAAGTAATCGAAGATGAATTAAATTTATATATTCCTATTGCCGGACTCGCAAAAGACAGAAAACATCGCACCTCCGAATTATTATTTGGCTTTCCTCCTCAAACAATCGGCATGAAACAAGGTACCCCTCTGTTTCATCTTATGGAAGAAATACAAAATGAAGTACACCGGTTTGCCATAACTTTTCATAGAGATAAACGCAGCAAACGACAAATTGTGTCCGAATTAGATAATGTAAAGGGAATTGGTGAAAAAACCAAATCTACTCTTTTAAAAAAATTCAAAAGTGTAAAACGTATTAAAGAAGCATCTCTCGAAGAACTAACCGCCAGCGTTGGCGAAATAAAAGCTAAAATTATCAAAGAAAATCTATACTCCTGATTTTTATTCATAATTTTGCTATCCATCTTTTTTAATAAAAAAAATGAAAACTGTTATTCAACGTGTTTTGCACGCTTCAGTCAGCATCAATGGAATATGCAAATCAGTTATCGAAAAAGGATTACTAATTTTTATAGGAATAGAAGAAACGGACGACACAAAAGACGTCGAATGGTTGTGTAAAAAAATCGTTAACCTTCGTATTTTTAACGACGATATTGGAATAATGAACAAATCTGTTATAGATATTCAAGGCGATATGCTAATAATAAGTCAATTCACCCTTCATGCTTCTACAAAAAAAGGGAACCGTCCTTCATATATAAAAGCTGCCAAGCATGAAATAGCGATTCCTTTATATAATCAGTTTTGTAAATACATAAGTCAACTGTTGGGAAAAGAAGTCGGAACAGGAGAATTCGGGGCGGATATGAAAGTAGAACTACTTAATGACGGACCGGTAACTATTTGTATGGATACTAAAAATAAAGAATAGAATAATGACTTTGGAAGAAATTCAAAAACAGGTAGATAACTGGATTAAAACGTATGGCATCCGCTATTTCAATGAACTCACTAACATGGCTGTGCTTACCGAAGAAGTAGGAGAATTAGCGAGAATAATGGCAAGAGTATATGGAGAGCAATCTTTCAAAGAAGGAGAAAATAGGATTCTTTCCGATGAATTAGCCGATGTGTTTTGGGTATTACTCTGCATTGCCAATCAAACAGGGACTGACTTAACAGAAGCATTCAAAAAAAATTTGGAAAAGAAAACCGATAGAGATCGTATAAGACATAGTAACAATATAAAATTGAAAAATCATGCCAATGAATAACACGCATTCTGCTTACAATAAATAGTGAAGTGTACTCTCCACATCCAACACAGATATTAAAGATCACGAAATAAGAACGATAGTCCATAATATCATCCCATAAAACTGTACAAACAAACTTATTTCTTTCTTTCTATCATATAATCAACATAAGCCACAAGTGCACGTTTCACATCCGTATCGGGAAAAACAGATAACAAAGCAAGAGCTTTTTCTTTATAATCATTCATCATTTTATGAGCATACTCAATACCTTTATGTCGCTTGGTAAAATTTGTCAATTCATTGATTTCTTCCAAATTGGCTTCTCTTCTTTTGATTTTTAAAGCAATTTTCTTTGCTCTTTCATCAACGGTGGTATTTAATGCATAAATAACCGGAAGGGTCAATCTTCCTTCCAACATATCGTTACCGGTCGGTTTTCCTATTTCCTCACTATCAAAATAATCAAAGATATCGTCTTTAATCTGAAAACAAATACCGACGTATTTTCCAAACAAACGGGTACATCTTACACTTTCGGCGTCGGCTTCCATTGAAAGAGCGGCAGACTCAGTACAAGCGCTGAATAACGTAGCTGTTTTTTTAGCTATTACATCAAAATATATGTCTTCGGAAAAAATTTGATTATTCAAATTAGATAATTGAAGCAATTCACCATCTGCCAAGTCTCGCGCAAGATCTGAAATTACATTAATAATGCCGTTATTATTCGTTTTTCGTACTTCTATCAAACAAATAGCCAATAAATAATCACCTGCCAATACGGCTACTTTATTATCATAAACTGCATTAATCGAAAGTTGACGACGACGCACAAAACTTTCGTCAACAACATCATCATGCAACAGGCTTGCTGTATGAAGTAATTCCAATGATATAGCTGCATAGAAAGTTTCTAATCGAATTTGTCCGTATAATTTGGCAATAAGTAATACCAAAATAGGACGCATCATTTTTCCTTCTTGTTGTTTCAAATAAATCACAATATCGTTAAATAAAGGATTATCGGATATTAATGATTTATCAAATAAATTTTTAAAACTTTTCAATTCGGCTAATATCGGCGATTGTATCAAATCCATACTACTCATGTACAAATTTATTTGCAAACAAAGATAGCAATAATAGCTCAAATTTTTAGTATAAAAACTTTTCTTACATTTACACAACAAAATATATGAAAAAATGAATAATGAAAACAGACTATTTTTATTGGATGCTTATGCGTTGATATACAGAGCCTATTATGCTTTTATTAAGAATCCCCGGCTAAATTCAAAAGGTTTTAATACTTCGGCAATTCTTGGTTTTGTTAACACACTCGAAGATTTATTAAAAAAAGAAAAACCAACACATATTGGGGTAGCATTCGACCCTTCCGGTCCCACTTTTAGACACAAAGCTTATGCTCTATATAAAGCGCAACGAGAGGAAACCCCTGAAGTAATCCGGCTTTCAGTGCCCATCATCAAAGAGATTATCAATGCGTATCATATTCCTATTTTGGAAGTAGAAGGTTATGAAGCCGACGACGTTATTGGAACAATAGCTTTACAGGCTGAAAAACAAGGAACTACCACATACATGATGACTCCTGATAAAGACTATGGACAATTAGTAACGAATAAAATATTTATGTACCGTCCGAAATATGGAGATAAAGAATTTGAGATAATGGGTGGGGAAGAAATAAAATTCAAATTCGGCATACAATATCCTTCTCAAATTATTGATTTGCTTGGACTAATGGGAGATGCATCCGACAATATTCCCGGATGCCCGGGCGTAGGGGAAAAAACAGCGCAAAAACTTATCGCAGAATTTGAAAATATCGAAAATTTGCTTGAACACAGCGAGGAATTAAAAGGTACATTGAAAACAAAAATAGAGGCAAATCGTGATATGATTATTTTCTCTAAATTCCTTGCAACTATTAAAACAAATGTTCCGATTAGTTTTGATTGGGATGCACTTGTTTATAAAAAACCTGATGAAGAGACTCTTCGCAGTATTTTTGAAGAATTAGAATTTAAAACATTAATAAATAGGGTATTTCATAAAAAAGAAGAAACGATAATTAATCAGACAGTTACAATTCAAAATGATTTATTTGGTTTTCCATCTAAAGAAGATGCTATACCGGAAACAAATCATAATCAATTAAAACAATTGTCATCACTTGAATATAACTATCAATTAATAGACAGTACAGATAAAAGAAAAGAACTGATACAAAAACTGTCCAATACAAAAATACTTTCATTAGATACAGAAACAACAGGAACTAACCCTATTATCGCCGAATTGGTAGGGATGAGTTTTAGTTTCATTGAAAATCAAGCTTACTATGTACCTGTCCCTCCTGTTCGTGAAGAAGCGTTAAAAATAGCAGAAGAATTCCGAGTCATCTTTGAAAATGAACATATAGTGAAAATTGGTCAAAATATTAAATACGACATGCTTGTTCTTCAAAACTATGACATTGAAATAAAAGGAAGACTTTTCGATACGATGGTAGCTCATTATGTTATCCAACCGGAATTAAAACATGGGATGGATTATCTTGCAGAAATCTATTTAAACTACCATACCATTCATATAGACGAACTGATAGGTCCAAAAGGAAAGAATCAAAAAAACATGAGAGATCTTAGCCCTGAAGAAGTATATCTCTACGCATGTGAAGATGCAGATGTAACTTTGAAACTTAAAAATATATTAGAAAATGAACTAAAAAAGAATGAAGTAGAAAATTTATTTTACCATGTTGAAATGCCGCTTATTCCGGTATTGGCTTGCATGGAAAGAAATGGAGTACGACTAGATACAGAGGCTTTAAAAGAATCTTCGGAACATTTTAAAAAACGAATTGAAATTATCGAACAAAATATATACCAATTAGCAGGAAAATCATTTAATATTGCCTCACCCAAACAAGTAGGAGAAATATTGTTTGATAAATTAAAAATAATAGAGAAAGCAAAAAAGACTAAAACAGGACAATACACTACTTCGGAAGAAACTCTTGAAAATCTCCGCTATAAACATCCAGTTGTAGAAAAGATACTCGAATATCGTGGATTGAAAAAATTAATAAATACATACGTAGATGCACTTCCCAAACTGATTAACTCACAAACAAAAAAAATACATACTTCTCTAAATCAAACAATTACAGCTACAGGAAGATTAAGTTCGAGTAATCCTAATTTGCAGAATATTCCTATCAGAGACGAAGATGGAAGAGAAATAAGAAAAGCCTTTATACCGAATAATGAATGCCTATTTTTCTCCGTTGACTATTCGCAAATAGAATTACGCATTATGGCTCATTTGAGTGAAGATCAAAATATGATCGAAGCCTTTTTAAACAATCAAGACATTCATATTGCCACAGCTGCAAAAATTTATAAAATAGACATAAATAAAGTAAACTCAGACATGCGGCGAAAAGCAAAAACAGCTAATTTCGGCATTATTTACGGAATATCAGTATTTGGGTTAGCCGACCGTATGAATGTGGAACGCAAAGAAGCCAAAGAACTTATTGACGGTTATTTTGAAACATATCCGCAAATAAAAGAATATATAAAGAAAAGCATTCAAACAGCAAAAAAACAAGGATACGTGGAAACTATTTTTCATCGAAAAAGATATTTACCCGATATTAATTCACAAAATGCCATAGTAAGAGGATATGCAGAGCGGAACGCTATCAATGCTCCTATACAAGGAAGTGCGGCAGATATTATTAAAGTAGCAATGATACGGATACACGAACGTTTTAAAATGGAAAATAAAAAAGCAAAAATGATTCTCCAAGTACATGACGAATTAAATTTCAGCGTACCAATAGAAGACAAAGATAGCGTAGAAAAAATTGTGATTGAAGAAATGGAAAAAGCTTATAATATGCGGGTTCCATTAAAAGTAGATTACGGATGGGGAAAAAATTGGTTGGAAGCGCATTAATTGAATTCCATTCATCATAATCCTAACCTCTCCGAGATTTCCAACATTCTTCTCAAAGGTTTAATAGCTTTCTCAGCTATTTCCCTATTTAACCGTATTTCCGGAGACTCATCTTTCAAACAATGATATAATTTTTCTAAAGTATTCAAACGCATGAAACTACATTCATTACAAGCACAAGTACTATCATTGGGAGGAGCAGGAATAAAAGTTTTTTCCCGACAACATTTCTGCATCTCGTGTAAAATACCCGATTCGGTAGCTACGATAAAATATTTCCTGTTACTACTCAATGCGTATTTTAACAGAGCAGCAGTAGAACCTATAAAATCTGCAAATTTTAATAAGGTACTTTTGCACTCAGGATGCGCTAATAAAACAGCCTCAGGGTATTCGGCTTTTAATAAAATTATTTTTTCTATCGAAAATTGTTCATGCACATGGCAAGCGCCATTCCACAATAACATATTACGACCCGTAAGAGAATTAATATAATTCCCAAGATTTTTATCCGGTCCAAAAATTATTTTTTCATCGTCCGGAAAACTCTCTATTATTTGTTTAGCATTGGTAGAAGTAACTACTACATCACTCATAGTTTTTACAGCTGCTGTAGTGTTTACATAAGAAATAACAGTATGATCGGGATGCTCACTAATAAATTGAGCAAATTTATCAGATGGACAACTATCCGCCAATGAACATCCTGCATTCAAATCAGGTATTAAAACTTTTTTATCAGGACATAAAATTTTAGCCGTTTCCCCCATGAAATGAACCCCGCAAAGCACAATGATTTCTGCTTGTGTTCTTGACGCCTGCTGTGCCAAAGCCAAACTATCTCCTACATAATCGGCAATATCTTGTATTTCAGCTATTTGATAATAGTGTGAAAGAATAACAGCGTTTTTATTTTTTTTAATTTCAGCTATCCGAATGAGTAAATCTTTATTTGTATATGTTTTCAACAGCATATTATTAAAAAATATATATTTAAAGTTTATAGAATTTATAATGAAAATGATTGCTTGTTCATTATGTTGAAAGATATATTGAATTTTTCTTGTTTTTTTAATAAGTTACTTTTTTTCAAAAAATAGTAACAGGTATAGTATTTAATTACTTCCTGATAATAAAACTATTATGAAGTATTATTAACTTATTGTTTACTTCTTACAAAGTTAAGAACTTTTTGGGATGTATAGGGTGTTTTTTATTTAAAAGTCTGTTTAATGAACTATTGAAAATAGTTTACTTTTTAATTTGAATGTTAGTAATTGAATCTCTTATGTACCTCTGTATATATTGCAAGTATTATTTTGAAAATGTATGAGAATAGTTTTATCTATTTTTTAACAGATTAAATAACACATTTTTAACGGGTAAAGCATTGTATGGGAAAATATGGTAATTATTACCACTCCACTACTCTTTTTTCATACTTTTTTAATATTTATTAGTTGTGTCATTAATTGATTATGATGTAATTTTGAGAAAATTTTGAGTAAAAACATAAAAATAAAAGGTTAAATATTATTATGGCTGAATCAATAGATATTCGTGAGCTAAATGAACGGATTGAGAGGCAGAGTACGTTTGTCATCAATCTCACGAAAGGTATGGATCAAATTATTGTGGGACAAAAACATTTGATTGAATCCTTGCTAATTGGATTACTGTCCGACGGACATGTTCTTTTGGAAGGCGTTCCCGGTTTAGCAAAAACCTTAGCTATCAAAACGTTGGCTTCGTTGATTGATGCAAAGTACAGTCGTGTGCAGTTTACGCCCGATTTGTTACCTGCCGATGTTATCGGTACAATGATTTACAGTCAGAAAGATGAAATGTTCCAAGTAAAGCAGGGACCTATCTTTGCGAATTTCATATTAGCCGATGAAATTAATCGTGCGCCAGCTAAAGTGCAAAGCGCTTTACTTGAAGCTATGCAAGAACGTCAAGTGACCATCGGTAGAGAAACATTCAAATTGCCTGAACCTTTCTTAGTGCTTGCTACGCAAAACCCTATCGAACAGGAAGGTACCTATCCGCTACCCGAAGCTCAAGTTGACCGTTTTATGTTGAAAGTCGTTATCAATTATCCTAAATGGGAAGAAGAAAAATTGATTATTCGTCAGAACATCAATGGCGACTCGTTTAATGTAAAACCGATATTAGACTCCCATGAAATTCTCGAAGCCCGTAAGGTAGTCCGCCAAGTATATTTGGACGAAAAGATAGAGCATTATATTGTTGATATGGTATTCGCCACCCGTTATCCTGAAAAGTACGATTTAAAGGAATTAAAAGAAATGATAGGTTTCGGTGGCTCGCCGCGTGCATCTATCAATCTGGCATTAGCCGCCCGCACCTATGCTTTTATTAAACGCCGGGGATATGTGATTCCGGAAGATGTTCGCGCAGTAGCTCATGATGTGCTTCGTCATCGAATCGGTTTGACTTACGAAGCGGAAGCAAGCAATGTAACTCCGGATGAAATAGTAAGCAGGATTTTAAATAAAGTGGAAGTGCCATAAAAAAAAGAGTTGTTAGTTTTAAAGAAGGTAAAGAATGAAGAGTTTTTCAACTCTGAATAATACCTCTAATATAGTAAATTATGGAATTGGTATCATTAAAATACGTTAGGAATCGAAATGCAAATAATGAATGGCAGATTGTGGGTTCCCCTATAGAGGGAGAAGAGAATTATCCTTTGACATTTAAAAAAATCAATTTGATAGTAGGCAAAAATGCTACGGGTAAATCAAATACTGTCAGGACTATTCAAGATTTGGCAAGCCTGTTGTCAGGCACAAAGAAGCCTAATGAATTATTATATACTACGGCTACTTATGATGTTATTTTTAAAAACGGAGAAAAGAATATATCTTATTACGTAGATTACGAACATGGAACAGTAAGAGATGAGAAACTAAATATCAATAGCCGGCTCCTTTTGGATAGAAAGGAAAATCTTCTGTTCTATAACGAATTAGATAAGATGGTATCTTTTAAAACAGATGATAATATACTTGCAATTACGAGGAGAGACAGCAAACAACAAGATTTTTTTGATGACTTGTATTATTGGGGATTGAATTTATCATATTATGCTTTTGGGAGTACTTTGGGAAAAGATACGTATGCGTTTTCAAAAGACCTTTCTATACAGTTTCAAGATCCTTTTTATCTAAAAAACACAAATAAAGTAAGCGTTTTATTTATAAAGGGAATCAATAAAGATTCTAAATTTAAAAGAGGAATTATAAATGACATGAAGACCATTGATTATCAATTAAATGAAATTGATGTACGACCATTAAAAGGCATACAATCGTTAAAGAATACTTCGGATATATTTGGCTTGTCTATAGAAGAAGAAGGATTAAAAAGCGATATAGATCAAAATGAAATATCTCAAGGAATGTTTAGAGTTTTATCTCTAATTATTCAAATGAATTATTCTTTATTATTCGGTATTTCAGACTGCGTTCTTATTGACGATATTGGAGAAGGGCTTGATTATGAACGTTCTCAATCATTAATCAATCTAATCATTAAAAAAGCAAAAAAATTTCAAGTTATTATGACTAGTAATGACCGATTTGTAATGAACAAAATTCCTTTGGAGTATTGGGAAGTAATAAAAAGAGAAAATAATAAATCCATCTTTTATAATATAAGGAACTCTCAGGAAGTCTTTGAGAAATTTGCCTATACGGGATTAAATAATTTTGATTTTTTTGCAACCAATTTTTATAAACAAGAATTTGAAAATGGTAATTTGGAAAAATAGAAATGAGAAAAATAGCCTTTTTTGTAGAAGGGCAAACAGAAGCCTCTTTTATCCAGAAACTTTTGGAAGAAATTGTAAATGAGAAATATATATCAATAATAATTACAACATATAGCAGAGGAGGAAGGTCTGGTACTCCAAGATCAGGTGTGATAGAGAGCGAAAAAATTGTTTCTGATGAAAAATATATAGCGAATATTTGTATATCGGGAACAGATAATAGAGTAAATTCGGATATAAGTGATAACCTGCAAACATTAAAAGATAGTGGATTTGAACTTATTGTCGGATTAAGAGATTTACGTGGAGATTTGCATGGACACCCTGCAACGTTGGCTGATTTACCTAAAATGGAAAATGCCAACAAGCAGATTTTTAAAGGAAAATTGCCAAACGTTCATATTGTAATTGCGGTAATGGAAATAGAAACATGGTTTATAGGAGAAACCAATCATTATTTGAATATTGACCCGCGTTTAACTCCGGATTTGATTACGGGATCAGTAGCCTGTATAGGGATTAACCCTTATATAGATGATCTAACTTTGATTATGAAACCAGCAGAGACATTGCATAATATTTATTCTCTTGTAAACAAAAATTATTCAAAGAAAATAAGAGAACGTACAATTAATGCATTAGACTTTGCGAACGTTTATTTAGGTTTGCCTTCTAAAATAGGTAAGATAAAGGAACTTATAGATATTCTTGATGCTTTCCTTATATAAATAAAATAGCTGTAGTTTGTTGTTATTACCTTGATGAAAAAATGGAAACTGCTGAAATACTCAAGAAAGTCCGTCAAATAGAGATAAAGACGCGAGGATTGTCCAACAATATTTTTGCCGGACAATATCACACAGCTTTCAGAGGAAGAGGAATGGCTTTCTCTGAAGTGCGCGAATATCAGTTTGGCGATGATATTCGCGATATTGATTGGAACGTGACAGCACGTTTTAATAAGCCTTATGTCAAAGTTTTTGAAGAAGAGCGCGAATTAACGGTAATGTTACTTATTGATGTCTCCGGAAGTTTGGAGTTTGGAACAGTTAAGCAATTAAAAAAAGACATGGTAACAGAAATAGCGGCTACATTGGCTTTTTCTGCTATTCAAAATAATGATAAAATCGGCGTGATTTTCTTTTCCGACAGGATAGAGAAATTTATCCCACCGAAGAAAGGACGCAAACATATATTGTATATTATTCGTGAACTGATTGACTTCAAAGCTGAAAGCCGTCGTACGGATATCCGTTTGGGAATGGAATATCTGACGAATGTAATGAAAAGACGATGTACGGCTTTTGTTATGTCCGATTTTATTGACCAAACTGGTTTTAAGAACGCTATGACTATCGCCAACCGGAAACACGATGTAGTTGCCATCCAAGTATATGACAGGCGTGTGGCGGAACTTCCTTCCGTAGGTTTGATGAAAGTAAAAGATGCTGAAACAGGATATGAACAATGGATAGATACTTCATCATCTGCTTTGCGCCGTGTGCATCGTGACTGGTGGGTACAGAGCCAAATTGCTTTGAACGAGACTTTTACCAAAAGTAAAGTGGATTATGTATCTATACGTACCGACCACGATTATGTGAAAGCGTTGTTGAACTTGTTTGCTTAGGCATAAAAAAGAAATAACTTATAGTAGTTTAAAAGAAATAGTATCTTTGCGGAAAAAAACAGCAAAGATGAAAAAGGAAGATTTTACATACGAAATAGAAAAGCACGAAAAATTTTTCTATTCTCAGTTGTCCGAACGAGAGAAGCGTCTATATACGGGTCTGGAAGCAATGAAAATCGGCTATTATGGTGTTTCCGAAGTGTCTCAAAAGTTTGACATACACATACATACAGTCAGGCGTGGCAAAAAAGAATTGTTGCAAGAGATAGTTCCTGCCACAAAAAAAGTTCGACAGAAGGGCGGGGGTAGAAAAAAAAACGGCGTTAATAAGCAATCTTCTTGAGGTGTTGCTGCTCGTATTGAGCAAATATACGGCAGGAAATCCAGTGAATACCAATGTTTTATGGACACAATTAACATTGAAACAGATACAAGAAAAGTTGAACTGTTATTCTGTATTTGTAAGTTGTCCGGTAATAAAGAAGTTGCTGAAAACTTGTCATTATGTAAAGCGTAAAATGCGTAAATGCAAAACATTAAAAGAAGTTGAAAACAGGAATGAGCAATTTGAATATATTGCGCAATTAAAAAGTCAATTTATTGAAAGTCAATTGCCTGTATTGAGCATTGATACAAAAAAGAAAGAGATGATTGGTAATTTTTCTCGTCCAGGCGAAGTGTATTGCACGCAAGCCCAAGAGGTTAACGACCATGATTTTAATAGTTTTGCAGATGGAATTGCAGTTCCTCATGGTATCTATGATATTGCAAAAAATACTTGTTATTTGAGTATCGGCACCAATCATGATACAGCAGAATTTGTAAAGGAAAATATTGATTATCACTGGAATAATTCAATAAAATACGATTACCCCAATGCAAAAAAGATGTTGCTAATTTGTGACGGCGGCGGCAGTAATAGCAGTAGTCATTATGTTGTAAAAGAGCAATTTAAACAGCTTTCAGAAAAATTGCAAATGGAAATTGTGGTTGCACATTATCCGCCCTATTGTTCAAAATGGAATCCAATAGAACATAAAGCATTTAGCTTTCTAAGCAAAAAATGGAGTGGCGTTGTTTTTAAAAATTACGCTATAATCAAGGAATTGGCAGAAAATACAACCACTAAAACAGGATTTTCGGTAAAAGCATACATCAATACAAAACAATACGAAATCGGACGAAAACCCACCGAAGAATTTATGCAAACAATGCCTGTCGTTTTCAATGATTATCTACCAAAATGGAATTATAAATTTGAATATTTAAATTAAAACTGTTATAAGTTATTTATTTTTCGTCACTAAAAGGAATTGACGAAAAAGGATTATAAAATATTATAGATATTATATTTAATTAAGTGAGTAGAACCTGCCCATCTTGTTTACCAATTCAAAAAGGTAGATTATTTTTGTTATACATTAATGAAAATCAATTTTCAAAACTAATGGCAAATGAGTAAAAATACATATTTCATACTATTATTGCTATTTATCATTGGAACAACGAGACTTGCTGCACAATCACCTATTATTGAGGCAGAGATAGACTCCATACAATTAATTATTGGAGAACAAACGAAGATTCATTTGCAAGTAGTAACAAATAGCAAACAAAGAGCTATCTTTCCTTTTTTTAATGAAGGAGATACGCTGGTAAAGGGAGTTGAAATAGTGGAAATCTCTAAACCGGATTCTCAATATTTGGATAATAATCAACGCTTATGTATTGGGCAGGACTATACCATTACTTCTTTTGATTCTGCACTCTATTATCTTCCTCCTTTTGTCGTTAATGTGGACAGCGTGGAATATAGGTCAAGAGCGCTGTCCCTCAAAGTGTATTCCATGCCGGTGGATACGTTACACCCCATGGCGTTTTTCCAGCAAAAAAACATAATGAGTCCGCCATTTGAGTGGAGGGATTGGTACAGCCTGATAGGTTGTTCGTGTGTGGTATTACTTCTGTTGGTATTGCTCGTTTATTTGATAATCCGCTTATGCGATAATAAGCCAATCATTCGCAAAATAAAGATAGAACCGAAATTATCTCCTCACCAATTGGCTATGCAAACAATAGATGGAATTAAAAATGAGAAGATATGGCAGAAAGGTAGAATTAAAGAATATTATACCGAATTGACGGATATGATACGTGCGTACATATCGGAACGTTTTCAATTCAATGCACTTGAAATGACTTCTTCCGAAATTATTGACCACCTGCTTAAAATAAAAGACAAAAACACTCTCAAAGATTTGAAATATCTTTTTGGAACTGCCGATTTAGTGAAATTTGCCAAATATAATCCACAAATGAATGAGAATGACATAAATCTGACTGTTGCTATTGAGTTTATTAATCAAACCCGGCAATCTGACGAAGAACTCATTCCGCAGCCCACTGAAATGACAATTATCGAAAAACGTTCTTTGCGCTACAAAGTATTGCTTATTGGTTGCATCGTCATTCTTTCGACAGCTATTATCGGAGCTTATGTTTACATAGGAACCCGGTTGTATGATTTATTTTTGAGTTTTTAAGTTCATGGAGAGTTTAATTAGACGTCTGAAGAACAAAACTTATAAACCAACAATAACAACTTAATTTCATGACATTCGCTAATATTGAATATTTATTATTGTTGCTTCTGCTCATACCTTACATAGGATGGTATATCATGCGGCAAAAGAAAAATGAAGCAACTCTACAAATCTCGGACACACGGGTATATACTCGCGCTCCGGAAAGCTACAAGATATATCTGCTCCATTTACCTTTTGTATTGCGTATTATTACGTTGGTATTGATAATAATTGTCCTCGCACGTCCACAAACTACAAATTCCCGGCAAAATACCGAAGTAGAAGGCATTGATATTATGCTTGCCATTGACGTATCAACAAGTATGCTGGCTGAAGACTTAAAGCCAAATCGTTTGGAAGCAGCCAAAGAGGTTGCTTCGGCTTTCATTAATGGACGACCAAACGATAATATCGGTATTACCGTCTTTGCCGGAGAGAGTTTTACCCAATGTCCGTTGACTGTTGACCATATCGTCTTGTTGAATCTCTTTAACGGAATAAAGTGCGGCATTATTGAAGATGGTACAGCCATAGGAATGGGAATAGCCAATGCCGTTACAAGACTGAAAGATAGCAAAGCCAAATCAAAGGTCATTATTCTACTTACCGACGGAGCCAATAATAGAGGAGATATATCCCCTCTTACGGCTGCCGAAATAGCTAAAAGTTTTAATATACGGGTATATACCATCGGTGTGGGAACAAATGGAACGGCTCCTTATCCCTATCAGACGGCAACTAATGGAATACAATATGTGAATGTGCCGGTGGAGATTGACGAAAAAACCTTAACCCAAATAGCAATCAATACCAACGGTAATTATTTCCGCGCCACAAGCAATTCAAAATTGAAAGAAGTGTACAATGAAATTGATAAATTGGAAAAGACGAAGTGGAATGTTACGGAATACAGCAAACGATATGAAGAATATCGTATATTTGCTTTTTTTGCATTCCTTTGTCTCCTATTGGAAGTAATATTGAGAAATTCAATATTTAAAAAGATACCTTAAAAGAAAAGAAAGATGTTCCGATTTGAAGAGCCTGCTTATTTATGGATATTACTACTATTGCCTTTTTTAATAGCATTTTATGTGTATTCCAACTATAAGAGGAAAAAAGCTATTTGTTTGTATGGCGACCCTGCATTGATGGAACAATTAATGCCCGGTGTTTCCAAATATCGACCCGGCATTAAGTTCTGGTTATTGTTTGTTGCGATAGGAATGTTTACCCTATTGTTGGGACGTCCGCAATTTGGGTCCAAACTCGAAACGACGAAACGTCAAGGGGTAGAAGTTATCATTACTTTAGATATCTCCAACTCCATGTTGGCAGAAGATATACAGCCGAATCGTCTTGAAAGAGCCAAACGCTTGGTGTCTCGTTTGGTAGATGATTTAGAAGATGATAAAGTAGGATTAATTGTATTTGCCGGAGATGCGTTTACACAACTTCCTATTACGAATGATTTTATTTCGGCAAAAATGTTTCTCGAATCTATTTCTCCTTCACTCATTACCACCCAAGGAACAGCTATTGGTGCAGCCATATCGCTGGCAATCCGCAGCTTCACCCCGCAAGAAAGCGTGGGGCGCAGCATTATAATCATTACCGACGGAGAAAATCATGAAGGAGGGGCTACGG
>SNRY01000331.1_pt1 | contig 17235 bp, 12 predicted proteins | sample 4693421 | NCBI WGS metagenome assembly SNRY01 (sample SAMN11003215, study PRJNA524138) | termite gut metagenome | isolation source: Bacteroidetes bacterial symbionts from single cell of protist host amplifed... | host: Streblomastix strix ... | reverse complement strand
AAATAGAAAAAATGATTTAATAAAAACAGACTTTGTAATACGTATGAAAAGATTGTTCAAGTATCCGGTCGTAATACTACTCATCATTCACTCGTTGGGGATGATGATGTCCTCGTGTGCGGAAGATAACACTTGCTCTATGATAGGACGAGCCATGCTGAAGTGTAATGTTTATACATACGAGGAAAATAAAACAGCGAGTAAAGCTGCAATCAACAAACTTACGATAACTGCTTTCGAAACCGACTCAATCCTTGTCAATGCACAAGCGAATGTGCAAGAAATGTTGCTTCCGCTTCGATATACAAAAGAAACGACTATTTTTGTATTGCATTACGGCGATGAAGGCGAACAAAAAGACACCATATTGATTACCCATCACAACACTCCTCATTTTGTATCTCTGGAATGTGGTTACGATATGCAGCAGAGTGTTACTGGTGTGACATATACTCGACATGTATTAGATTCCATATTTGTGCGAAACATAAATCTCGATGTGAATGGTCAGGAAAACTTTCGGCTTTTCTATACTAATTAGTTTAATTCTATTGCCTGCTTACGTTTCGTTGTCGGCTCAAAATGTGCCGCCGGTTACGGACGATAAGGAGAAAATGCCGTTATATAACGGCATTTATATAAACACGGACATTTATGGAATAGGAAATCATTTGCTGGGAAGCGATTTGCTCACGGCAGAAATAAGCGTGGACGTGAACCTTAAAAGACGGTTTTTTCCGGTAGTGGAAGTCGGATACGGAAAAGTAGATACGTGGGGAGAAGGGGGAGCGCATTATAAAACCGCTGCTCCCTATTTTCGATGGGGTGTGAATTATAACACGATGTACAAAAATAATCGGGAAACTCATCTCTATGTGGGGATACGTTACGGAGCCAGCCGTTTTTCATACGATGTGGAACAATTATCCGTAAAAGACCCTGTCTGGAACGAAACTACCGGCAATAATCCCGCTTTCAAAGATGACGTATGGGGAGGCAGCTTACCTTATGAACATTCGAAACTAAAAGCAAATATGCAATGGTATGAATTGGTAGCCGGAATACGGGTACAGATTTATAAAAATTTTATGATGGGCTGGTCTGTTCGTAAGAAATTCTCTCTTTCTTCTTCAATAAATGAATATGCCAATCCATGGTATGTTCCGGGTTTTGGTATTTATGGAGCGTCAAAACTTACTTTAACTTATTCATTCATCTATAAATTACCTTTTTGATAAGGTCCACAGTAGAATGATAACCACATTCTTTGCACTTATTGCACGATCTGCCTTTGGCTAAACCTGATTTTACGTTCTTATCACTGCTGCTGCATTAGGGACATTTCATTGATACTTTTGCGAAGAAAGTATTACTCCGATTCTTCCAAAGAGTCTCCGTATTCCATTTCTCCTTGCACAATGAAAAGAATTTCCTCAAGGTCGTATGTTCCCATTTCGTCTTTTTCAGCCTCTTTTACGATGAAATTTGCAACTTGTTCGAGATCTATGTCCATATAACCTTCTTCGTCAGGTTCAGCGTCGAGAACACCGCTTTCGGTGTAAAACTCATTGATGAGGTCTAAGAAATAATAAAACTCGTCGTCGGAGAACTTTCCTTTTAACTCTTGTGGAAGATAGTTTTTGATGTATTCGATGGTTTTTTCATCGTCCATGTCGTCTGATAAAAATTCTTTTTCAAGTTCCATATCTGTTGTTTTTGATTTCTTTTCTGGCATTGCTAATTAAGTATAGAAATCTCATGATTTCTATACTTAATCAGTAATAAAAAAGATAGCTCACGCCTTTGTTTGTTTTTTTGGTAGTGTCATAAATCAACTGAAATCATTATTTCCGTATGTTCCGTTTTTGTAATAATACCTTTCGATATACATCCCTATAACGTTATCATGAACCGTTTCGTTTTTGGAAAAACAAATCGTTTTACGATTCAAGCGTTTCAAGTGAGTCCTGAAATTCAAATTTTTTCGCTCAATTTTCCATGTCTTATCCTTGCCAACACGAAGTTTATCAGGGGGAATGTACTTTGAATATGTTCCCCAATCGTCTGTGTGGTATTTGGCTATATCAAATACTTTCAACGAGTTCCATAATATCAAAAAATCCTTGTCTGTGCGTTTGCCGTTATGCCAAGCCAGAATACAACCCGACCTGCGCTCTATGGCATACCACGTCCAACGTTGATTGCCTTTGTTACCCACAAAACTCCAAAATTCATCCATTTCTCCACTAAATACTATCTCAACATCAAGACAATCAAACATTTGTTGCTCTTGTTTTGTGATAAAATAGGGGTTCAGGTTTAGCGTTTTTTTTTTAATACGGCAACTACCGTATCCTTACTGATTTTAAGCACTCGCCCAATATCCCTAACACCACTGCTGTTAAGCGTCATCTCAATTATCTTATCCTTTATTCCTTGCTTTCGAGCATTATAGCGATAGGAACGCTGAAAATATTTTTTACACTCCTTGCAGCGCCAACGTTGTTCGCCGGTGCAACTTTTACCGTTTTTTTGCAAAGTATTGCTATGGCAATAGGGACAATGAATTTCTTCTGAATGTATCATGGCTTTTTTTGCAAAAATACTACCTTTCAGTTAAATTATGACATCACCGTTTTTTTGAATAGCACTTTCGACTCGGTGGCTGAGCGAAGTCAAAGACACCGATGATCATCCCCGATCATTGCTATTCCTAATCAGATTAAGACTTTCAGCTTCTTTTCGAGGGTCGATTTGTCTGTGGCGCCCACTTGTTTGTCTTTAATCTCGCCGTTCTTTATAAAAAGTACGGTAGGGATGTTGCGAATGCCATATTGAGAAGTCAATTCATCATTTGCATCCACGTCGCATTTGCATATAATTATCTTCCCTTCGTACTCTTTGGCGAGTTCTTCTAGAAAAGGCGCAATCATTCTGCAAGGACCGCACCATGCTGCCCAAAAATCTATGACCACAGGAATCTCACCTGCAAGAATACTTGTAAAATTATCGTCTGTAATTTCTAATGCCATGATGGTTATGTATATAAATTTTTTGATTCAATGGATTTATGTTTCATACAAAAGTAAGAAATTTACCTATTGAACAACAAATTCATTCTTGAATTTTAAAAAACCTGTTGTGAATTTAGCAAGGTAGTGTCATGATTTGACTGAGAAGTAGTATCTTTACAAAAACATGCTTTACTTACATCAATCCCTAAATGAAACATTTTCATAACTTTGTTCTTTATGAACCAAAAAAGAAAAGAAGGGAATCTTGAAAGAATCCTAAAAAACTTAATACCTTAGGGGGGTAAATTCTTATACAGGTCTTTATTTCAAGAAAGCCCGATAGTTCTAAATAAAGGGATAAGTATGTGATAAGAATTAGTTTATAAAATGCTTATCTTTGTCCCATAATGGGACGAGTAAATACTCCGGAGTAACGCCATTCGCTGGAGTTGGGATTCAAAAGTGGCAGTAGCTACTGTTACCGGATGCGTTGTCATACGATCTTATTAAAAGTGGGAGGTCGCCATTCAAAAAAAGTAGGCAGTATAACAGGCATGAGTCAAGTGAGTGTCAACAGTTTCCTAAAGCGGGAAGAAAGTGTGCAGAGTAAGCTTTCGTAATTTTTTAAAAAGTTTGGCAGAAGATATAAACGTATAAGGCGTAGACCTAATGCAAATTAATTTTTATCACATATTATTTGGATTATTGTGGAAATGAAATGAGCTAAAAATGTTTTTATTATAAATATATCATACTTTAACATCAAAATAACTTTTAAATATTTGTTATGAAAACCATAAAATCAGCTGATGTCCTTGAATGGGCAAAAGAATTTCTCTCAAAAGCTGAAAAAGAATTGACTCCGGCTGAAATCAAAGAGCAAAAAATGTTTGCTTCTTTGGTACAAAACCCACAAAACAAGGTACTTCTTACCAAACTACTGGACGAATCCTCTCAAATTCGCGACACAAAGAAATTGTCGCGACGCATGAAACAAATTTTCAAAGAGTATGGTGTCCCTGATTTTATGGGAAAACACTACGAAATATTGGGGCATCTTTTTAAGCATTTCGGTTATCTGTTTGATTTCATTGCTGTACCCGTTTTTAAAAACGTACTGCGTAGGGAAACAGGAAAGATTATTATTAAGGAAGAACGTCCTGCTTTGTCAAAACATTTGGAAAGCCGGTGGAACGACCACATCGGACAAAATGTAAATCTTTTGGGTGAAGTCGTGCTTGGCGATACCGAAGCCGCTCATCGCTACAATCATTATTTGGAAGCGCTGAAAGAACCGGATATTAATTACATCTCCATCAAAATATCGGGTATTTATGCACAACTGCATCCGCTGGGATATGACAAAAGTAAGGAAAAGGTATGTGCGCTTTTGGTTAAAGTCTTTCAGCAGGCTATTGACTATCCATATATGGAGAAGTCAGGTAAAAAAACGCCCAAGTTTGTCAATTTGGATATGGAAGAGTATAAAGATTGCGAATTGACATTGGATGTATTTACTACCGTTCTGGCAATGCCACAGTTTAAAAATTATACGGCGGGAATTGTCGTACAGGCATACTTACCTGATGCTCCGTTATTTTACGGGAGGTTGCTTGAATTTGCCAAGAAGAGGGTAGTAGAAGGTGGCGCTCCTATCAAAGTTCGCATAGTGAAAGGGGCTAATCTCCAAATGGAAACCATTACTTCTTCCCTCAAAGGCTGGCCTATCCCCATATTACCAACCAAAACGAATGTAGATGCCAATTATCTGCATCTTTTGGACGTGGCCATGCAGCCGGAAAATGCCCAAGTAGTACATTTGGGCATCGCCTCGCATAACTTCTTCACCATTGGATACGCCTATTTGCTTAGTAAACACAACCAAGTGGAAGAATATGTAACTTTTGAGATGTTGGAAGGAATGGCAAATCATCTGCCCCGTGTCATGCGCAATCTGGACAAACAAATCATACTTTATACCCCTGTAGTGAAAAAAGAACATTTCCTCAATGCCGTTTCTTATTTAGTAAGGCGTCTGGACGAAAATACAGGTGAAAGTAATTTCTTGCGTTACTCTTTTAACCTAGCGTTGCACAGCGAACAGTGGAAATTTCTTGAAAAACAATTTGTAGAAGCCTATGAGCTCAAAGATAAAATACAACCTACCGTGTATCGTACGCAAGACAGGGTTCAAAAGCCTCTTCCTCAAGAATATCTTACTATTTTCACTAACGAACCCGATACCGATTTGGATTTGAAACAAAACAGGGAATGGGCGTTAAACGTTCTGAAAAAATGGGAGGATATGAGGAGTGAAAACTTTGTGATCCCCGTACAGATAGGTAATAAAGAGATATTAACCGGTAAGAAACGGAAGTATTACGATCGTAGCCATAACGACGAGGTATGTGTATGCGAAGTAAACTTAGCTACGCAAACACAAGTGGAGGAGATTATTATTGTTGCAGAGCAAGACAAATCCGGTTGGAGAAAGACGTCGCCGGATGAGCGCAATCGTATCTTGCACAGAACAGCCGATTTGTTTAGCGAACGGCGGGGCGATTTTATCGGTTGCATGTCTGCCATTACAGGAAAAATTTTTCAAGAAGGCGATGTGGAGGTATCCGAAGGTACGGATTTTTGCCGGTTCTATCCTATTTCAATGAAAGTGTTTGAAGACCTGAAATCCGTTTCATATCGCCCGAAAGGTATTATATTAGTTATTCCTCCCTGGAATTTTCCGTTTGCCATTCCGGTAGGTGGTGTTGTTGCCGGATTAGCGAGTGGAAATTCTGTGATATTGAAACCTGCAACGGTAGCATTTCCTGTGGCATGGTTGTTTGCTCAAGCGTTCTGGGATGCAGGCGTACCAAAAGACGCTCTGCAGGTAGTTTGTCCTGCCGATAGAAATTCGTTAAGCTATCTTTCTGCTCACCCAAGCATAAAACATACTATTTTAACAGGAGGGACTGACACGGCATTCAAACTTTTAAAGAATAGTCCGCGTACTCCACTCTCAGCCGAAACGGGAGGAAAGAATGCCATTATCGTTACCGGCAGCGCCGACCAAGACCATGCTATTCAAAATATTATCACTTCTGCTTTCAGCAATGCCGGACAAAAATGCTCTGCCTGCTCACTATTGTTACTTGATAAAAAGACGTATAATGATGCGACTTTCCAAACCAAGCTAAAAGACGCGGTAACGAGTCTTCATACCGGTAGTGTTTGGGAAACGGACAATGTTATTGGACCTATGATAACCAATGATAACGAGAAGCTACTTTATGCCATTGAGCATTTGGAAGAGGGTGAATCATGGCTCGTTCCACCGGTATTTACCGACGAAAAGAAGTATATCCTTAAACCCTGTGTGAAGTGGGGAGTAAAACAAGGTAATTACACGTTTAAAACAGAACTTTTTGCACCGCTCCTCTCAGTGGTTTGTATCGAAAATCTGGAGCAAGGTATTAAGTATGCCAATTCTACGGAATACGGATTAACTTCCGGTTTGCAGAGTTTGGACGATAAAGAAATTGCTTTTTGGAAAAATAGCATTGAAGCGGGCAATTTATATATCAATCGTGGTATTACAGGGGCTATTGTTAGAAGACAACCATTCGGCGGTATGAAACGTTCTGCTTTTGGTGCAGGCATCAAAGCCGGAGGACCTAATTACGTTTCTTGTTTTGTGGAATTTGACGAAAGAGAGACTCCGAAACTTTCCAACGTTACGGAGTATCCTTTTAAAGAATATATCACAAAAGAGCAAGACCGTGTCCGCCTCCAATATGCCTCTCAAAGCTATACCAAAGCTTGGATAGAAGAGTTTTCGGTAGAAAGAGATATCAGTCTGATAATAGGCGAATTGAATACATTCCGTTATCTGCCATTGAAATCTATGGCCATCCGTTTGCTCAACGATGATAATCTTTGTGATACGTTATTAACTATTTATGCAGCAAGTTTTACGAAGACAAAAATTACCGTCAGTTTATCAGCATCTCATCCGGAAATGGGAATAATACAGGAAGCGGTATCTGCTTTTGAAAACATCAACGTATCTGTGCAAGATGAATCACAATTCGTTGCCGGTATGAAACGGTATGAACGCATCCGTGCTTGTTCCGCTCGTCTGTCGGATGCTATATTTGATAAAGCCGCCGAACTTGGATTATATATTGCTACAGAAAAACCCGTTACGGAAGGTCGTATTGAATTGTTGCACTACCTGAAAGAACAAAGCATTGCTTACGAATATCACCGATACGGAAGCATTATTGAGGATAAAGCCGTGGCATTCAAAAAATAACAATTAAATATGGGTCATAGTTAATAGACGTGGGAAGCGGTTTCTCTCTCTTGTTTGTGGGGATCGCTTCCTTCATACGAATAGGTAAGAGAGGATTAGGTATATATACCGGAATACATCTTCAAAATATTTGTGTAGTTTTGTGCTGTATATTAAGAGAAAAACTTTCAAATGCCTATGGGTGAGAGCAAAAAAAACGTGGTATTTGTAATCAATCCTGTTTCCGGAACACGCAATAAGAGATTTATTTTTGATTTATTGAACAGATTCACGGATAAAGAAAAATTTTCTTGGGAGGCGATAAAAACGAAACGGGCAGGGGATGCCGTTAATATAGCCAATCAAGCTGTGCAAAAGAGAGTGGATATGGTAGTAGCTGTTGGTGGTGATGGGACGGTGAACGAAGTAGCACGTTCGCTAGTTCATACTTCTACGGCGCTGGGGATTATTCCATACGGATCGGGTAATGGTCTTGCCCGTCATTTGCAAATTCCTTTGGAACCGCATCGGGCTATTGAGGTGCTTAATGAAGAAATAATTGAACCGATTGATTACGGAAAAATAAACGGAATACCTTTTTTTTGTACGTGTGGTTTGGGATTTGACGCCTTTGTAAGTTTGAAATTTTCCAATGCGGGTAAAAGAGGTATGCTTACCTATATGGAAAAGGCTTTGCGTGAGTATCTTACTTATCAGCCTGAAACGTACAAGCTGAAAACGGAAGAACAGGAAGTAACGTACAAGGCTTTTTTATTAGCTTGCGGAAATGCTTCTCAATATGGGAACAATGCTTATATTGCCCCCCATGCTACGGTTACGGATGGTTTGCTGGATGTCACTATTTTAGAACCTTTCACTGTGCCGGATGTTCCGACACTTGCTTTTCAGTTGTTTCATAAAACGCTTGACCAAAATAGTCTTATTAAAACATTTCAATGCCGGAAATTGTATATTTCCCGGGAAAAGGCGGGAGTGATTCATTTCGACGGCGAGCCGGTGATGTCCCATAAGGAGGTAGAAATAGAAGTAGTCCGGCAAGGTTTACGTGTTGTTGTACCGGCTTACGAAAAGATGAATTTGAATGTATTGCAAAAGGCATCCGGTTATTTCATGGAATTGAAGACGATGAACGAATTGATATTGGAAAATTTATTGCGAAAAAATAAATTGATGCTCAAAAGGAATAAAAATTTAATAAAGAGGTTTATAGAGCAGTGATGGTGCAAGCCGGTATGACACGTCTGTCGCCCCTTTTGGGACTGACGTTTAGCGAGTTACAAACAATAATCCGTCGTTTTGCCATGCCGGAATATACCGCGAAGCAAATTGCGTCGTGGTTGTACGTCAAGAAGGTGACTTATATAGATGAAATGACAGATTTGTCTCTAAACCATCGTACACGTTTAAAAGAAAAATACGAAGTGGGAAAAAGTAGTCCTACGGAATATGTTTGTTCTTCGGACGGAGCTATTAAATATTTGTATGAAACGGGCAACAGTCTTTTTGTGGAGTTGGTTTATATTCCTGATAATGAACGTGCTACACTTTGTGTTTCTTCGCAGGTGGGTTGTAGGATGAATTGTAAGTTTTGTATGACGGGTAGGCAGGGTTTTTCCGCTAATTTGTCGGCGTATGAGATATTGAATCAAATTCATTCTTTGCCGGAATACAATAAGTTGACAAACATCGTATTGATGGGGATGGGAGAACCTTTGGATAATTTGGACGAAGTATTGAAAGTATTGGAGATACTGACTTCTTCTTATGGTTACGGTTGGAGTTCGAGGCGAATCACTCTTTCTACCGTTGGTTTGCGGAATGGGTTAAAACGATTTATAGAAGAGAGCGATTGTCATTTGGCAATCAGTTTGCACTCGCCGCTTCCTTTGCAACGTGCCGGCTTTATACCTGCCGAACGGACGTATTCGATAACCGAGATGATAGAATTGCTTAGAGAATATGATTTTAAGGGACAACGGCGACTTTCTTTCGAATATATCCTTTTTAAAGGTTTGAATGATTCGTTAGTTTACGCAAAAGAATTGGTGAAGTTGCTTCGTGGGCTTGATTGTCGCGTAAACTTGATACGATTTCACGCTACTCCTGCTGTTATTGGGTTTGAAGGAAGTGATCCGGAAACCATGTTGAAATTTCGTGATTACCTTACTTCCCACGGTGTTTTTTCTATGATAAGAATTTCACGAGGAGAAGACGTCTTTGCTGCGTGCGGTATGTTATCTACTGCGAAAAGGGAAAGAAGTAAAGGTTAACATTATTTATCGGTAGAATAAATCATTCTGTTCACTGATTTCATAAATTTGTATAAATACTAAAACGATGTCCGGTTATGAAAAACTATTTGAAATATGGAGGTATGACTTTTACGATAGTAGTGTTATGCCTTTGTTCTTGTACAGGCAATAAAGGAGTGATGACTCCTACTTCAAGCGGATACCCATACGAACTTATTGTGGTGGTGGAACCAGGTGTTTGGAATCGACCGGCAGGCAGAACATTGTATGAAGCGCTTATTTCCGATATTGCGGGACTTCCCCAATCGGAACCCGCTTTTAAGGTAATGTACACTGCGCCGAATGATTATACGAGCATATTGAAATTGGTACGAAATATTATCATAGTGGATATACAACCGGACAAATATACACAGGCTAAATTTACGCAAGCTAAAGATGTGTATGCTACTCCACAGATTATAGTGAATATTCAGGCTCCTAATGAAGAAGAGTTTCAAAAGTTCGTTGAGGAAAATAAAGAAGGATTGATTACTTTTTTCACGCATGCTGAAATGAACCGCCAAATAATGATTTTGGAAAAGAAACATAATGATTTTATCTCTCAAAAAGTAAAAGAAATGTTCGATTGTGAGATTTGGTTACCGGGCGAATTGAATTCTTCTAAAACGGATGAAAACTTTTTTTGGGCGTCAACCAATAAGGCAACTGCCGATCAGAATTTTTTAATTTATGCTTATCCATATAGGGATAGGAATACATTTACCAAAGAATATTTTGTTCATGTGCGTGACTCTGTGATGAAAATCAACATGCCGGGAGCGCCCAAAAATTCGTATATGATAACCGATTCGGCAATGACGGTGGTAAAGCCTCTGAATTGGCACGGTAACTATGTATTTGAAGCACGCGGTTTGTGGCGAATGAAGGGTGATTTTATGGGAGGACCGTTTGTTTCACATTCACGTGTGGACACGAAAAACAATCGCATTATTACGGCGGAGGTATTTATATATTCACCTGATAAGTCGAAAGGAAATTTGCTTCGACGGACAGAAGCATCGCTTTATACTCTCAAGTTGCCGGAAGAAAGAAATAAGGAAGAACAAGAGAGTAATACAATTCCGGGTAAGTAAATATAGGGGCAAGACCATGCCTTGTTTTCGTGATACAATTCACAAAGAACGAAATTAAGTAAAAATTGAATGAAAAATGACGGAAAGACATAAAATAAAAGTGGGTATTACTCAGGGAGATATTAACGGAATAGGCTATGAAATCATATTGAAAACATTTGCCGATCCGGTGATGCTGGAATTTTGCACTCCGATTATTTATGGCTCTCCCAAGATAGCAGCTTATTATTGTAAAACATTTGACTTACCCGTGAATTTTAGCATAGTAACTTCTGCCAATGAAGCGGCTTCCAACAAGCTCAGTGTGGTAAATTGTAATAGCGACGAGGTGAAAGTTGAGTTTTCCAAACCCGATGCCGAAGCAGGTAAAGCAGCATTCAACGCATTGGAAAAAGCAGTTGACGAATATAAAGCAGGTTTTATTGACGTACTTGTAACAGCGCCGATTAATAAACAGACGATTCAATCGGATAATTTTTCTTTTCCGGGGCATACCGAATATCTTGAGCAAAAGGTAGGGAAAGGAGATAAGTCTTTGATGATATTGGTAAAGGAGAATTTTCATGTGGCTTTAGTGACGGGACATATTCCGGTGAGCCGGATCGCTGTGGATATTACTATAGAACGTGTCCGGGAAAAGTTGTCCGTTTTCGAGAAAGCATTGAGGGAGGATTTTGGTATTGGTCGTCCGCGTATAGCTGTGTTGGCATTGAATCCGCATGCAGGTGACGGAGGTCTTTTAGGGAAAGAAGAACAAGAGATACTTATACCGGTCATTGAAGAAATGAAAGCTCAGGGTATGTTGTGCTACGGTCCTTATTCCGCCGATGGTTTTATGGGTTCGGGTAGTTATGTTTCTTTTGACGGGATTTTGGCTATGTATCACGATCAGGGGTTACTGCCTTTTAAAGTGTTGGCTATGGAAGAGGGAGTGAACTATACGGCGGGATTGCCCATTGTCCGCACATCTCCTGCACATGGAACGGCTTATGATATTGCGGGAAAAGGGGTGGCGAGTGAGAGTTCTTTCCGCCAAGCTGTTTATACAGCTATTGATATCTTCCGTAATCGTCGTAACGAAAGAGAGATTCATAAAAACCCGTTGCAAAAGCAATATTACGAAAAACGGGATGATAGTGATAAGCTGAAATTGGATACAATAGAAGAAGATTAATTCATTAAGAGGGATACATAAGGTGGTAATAAAAACAGCCGAGTTTGTTATTAGTAATACGGATGTGAAAAAATGTCCGAAGGGAAATCTACCTGAGTATGCGTTTGTCGGTCGATCGAATGTAGGGAAGTCGAGCTTGATTAATATGCTAACCGGAAAGAAAGGATTGGCCATGACCTCCTCCACTCCGGGAAAAACATGGCTCATTAATCATTTTCTTATAAATAATGATTGGTATCTGGTGGATCTTCCGGGATATGGTTACGCTAAACGAAGCCATAAATATCAAAAACAGATACGCACCCTCATTGAGGATTATGTGTTGGAACGAGAGCAATTGACAAATCTGTTTGTACTCGTTGATTCACGCTTGACGCCGCAAAAGATTGATTTAGAGTTTATAGAATGGTTGGGCGAAAATGATATTCCGTTTTCTATGGTATTTACCAAAGTAGATAAATTGAAAAACGGTAAACTTCACAGCAAGATGGAAATGTTTTTTCAGAAAATGATGGAGCAATGGGAGGAACTTCCTCCTTATTTTGCATCTTCTTCTGAGAGCAGATTGGGACGTGAAGAGATGTTGGACTGTATAACATCTATTAATGAGAGAAGAATGATGTTGTAGAGAGGATGCTATGACTTTGAACCTATCCATAGTTGAACTATGAAACAAATATACCGGAAGAAAAGGATAGCGGCGGGGATATTGCTTTGTCCTTTTGTTCTCTTTTTATTGTTCGGTGTATCGTTGTATATTCCACCGGTACAAGATTTTTTGCGTGAAGGGGCGATAAATTATATTTCCGGAACTTCCGGAGGAATGGAGATAAACATTCGCCGGATTGATTTGCGTTTTCCTTTTAATCTTTTGGCACACCATGTAGAGGTGGTGCAATCTTCCGATACGATTACGCTTGACAGGATTAATGTCCGGATACGGATTTTGTCTTTATTGCATGGAAAAATAGAAATCCAGGGAGTTACTTTGCAGGGAGGCAACATCCATGCTTTCAATCCGGTGGCAGGTATGTATCTGGAAGGAGAAGTAGGACAATTTTATGTGAGAAACAATGAAATCGATCCGGCTAATGAAACGGCGTTTTTCAGTAAAGCCGAATTAAGTAATGCACGTTTGCATCTTGTTTTGTCAAATGAGTTTTTTGATCCTCTTCCCCAAGACACTTCAGTGGTTGCTTTTGATTGGCATTTGTTGCTCCGTTCGTTTAAGTTGAAAAATGTTTCTTTTGATATACAAATACCGGAAGATTCACTTCAATTGGATACGTATATCAAAACGGTAACGATTAATAATGCAGAAGCCGATTTGAACAAGCAACTTTATCGTTTGCAAAAGTGTAAGGCGGAAATAGCTTCTGTAAATTACAATGTGGGACAAAAGAAAAAGAGGGATGGTTTCGACCCCTTACATGTTATTTTGCAAAACATGAAAATCGAATTGGATTCCCTGATGAATTGTAAAGAAGAAGTACAAGCTATTATCCGGAATTTTTCTGTGGACGAATATTCGGGATTACAGGTTGTTTCTATGGCAGGAAAGTTGTACGCCGATTCTTCACAGATAAACCTATCTTCCTTTACGTTATCAACTCCTCATTCACAAATAGAGATTGAGGCGCAGATTCCTTTGAATACGGATGAAATGAGGGTCCCTCTTGCTACCTGCTTGAAGGCGCATATCGGCAAAAAGGATGTGATGCGCTTTGCTGCGGATTTACCTCTATCTTTTAAGGAATCATATCCCGACCACCCAATCCTGATACAGGTAAATGCTACGGGAGATATGAATGTTATCCATATCTCCCGTTTTTCGGCGGAATTACCCGAAAGAATTTCTTTAACGGGAAGTGGTGAACTTCGGAATTGGGCGAATGATTCTATCCGTTCGGGAAATATGGATTTACGGGTGAATGCGAATAATCTATCTTTTTTGACCGGACTGGTACCTGATAATTCATTTACTATTCCTAAAAACATAGTTATGGGAGTAAAAGCAACTGTAAACGCCTCTCAATATGGAATCGCTTTGCGTATGACAACAGGGGATGGATTGGTAAATCTTACAGCTGAATATAATACGGATACCGAAGAATATCGTGCCGGTTTGCAGACGGAAGATTTACTTATCGGGCATTTTCTACCTATAGATTCTTTGTGTACACTTACCGCTTCGTTTACCGTCAAGGGGAGAAAGATGGATTTTACGTCTCCTGATGCTTGGGCTTTGCTGCATGCTTCGGTTACAGATTTACGGTATGGACAATTTCAATTTTCAGGAATAGACTTATATGGCAATTTGAAGAATACAGTGCTTACCGCCCGCTTGACAAGCGATAATTCGCTATTGCGCATGACGTCCGGCGCAACATATCATTTAGCCGACCCATACGACAACGTTAGGGTCAACGTTGATATGAAGCAAATGGAACTGTATAAAATGGGCATTGTTTCCCACCCTTTGAAATCTCCGGTAGTTTTCACATTGGAAGCAGAGGCTTTGTGCGATTCGGTCAAAGTGTCTTTGGTAGCCGGTGATATGGATTTTCGATTTCGCGCCCGTAACACCATGGAGCAATTAATAGGGAAGTCTGCCGGAATAATTGATGTGTTGCGCAATCAAATAAGAGATAAAAAATTGGATCATAAGGAAATACGTCGAGTTCTTCCTTCGGCTAGGCTTATCGTTAGGGCTGGTACAAATAATCCGTTCAATCAATTCCTTGAGTCAAATAATATCAGTTATAAACGGGTGACGGTCGGTTTTGTCGCTACTCCTTCACTTGGAATCAATGGAAGGCTTTCCATTGAAGCATTGAAAATAGACACGTTGCGTTTGGATACCCTATTTCTCGTCATTAGGCAAGATACTGCCTGTCTGTCCATACGAGGAGGAATAACAAATAATAAATATAATCCTCATTGGGTTTTTAAGTCGTCCATAACAGGTGAAATCCGAAGCAATGATGCTGAACTGATGCTGGATTATGAAAATGAAAAAGGAGAAAAGGGGGTATTATTAGGTGTAAATGCACGTCCCTCCACAAGAAACGGCATACGGCTTACGTTTATACCCGAAGAGCCTATTGTGGCTTTTCGGAAATTCCACTTCAACGAACATAATCGTGTTTCCATACGTAATGACTTTCATGTAATAGCCGATGTGGAAATGTTGGACAAAGACAATGCGGGGATTCGGGTACATTCCTTGCGAGATACAATCTCTCAGCAAAATCTCGACATTGAAATACGAAAGATACATTTGGAAGATTTTAGTAATTTGCCCTACTTTCCCCAACTTACGGGAGAGTTTTCTGCAGAGGGGAATTATAAACAAAAGCCTGATTTTAAGCAAATTTCCCTGGAGGCTACCCTAAAAAATTTGACTTATGAAAAGCAACTTATCGGAGATATAAGTCTTGGCTTAGTTTGGCTACCCGATGATATGAGTAAGCATTATGTGCAGAGTTTTTTATCGTATCAGGGTAGTGAAGTTCTGACAGCCGAGGGGACTTTTTATGGCAGTGAAGAAGAAAGTCGTATGGATGCTAGGGTAGAATTAGAACATTTTCCGCTTCACATCATTAATGTTTTTATTTCCGGCGGATTGGCAACATTTTCCGGAGACATGGATGGTGAATGTTTCATAACGGGCGCATCTTCTCAACCGTCAATAAATGGAAAATTGATTTTAGATGAGGTTTTTATAGACACTCATCAATACGGCGCTCGTTTTAATTTAGATAACAGGGCGGTGCAAATAACGAATAACCGCATGGTATTTGATAATTTCTCCATTTATACCACGCGTAACAATCCCTTTATAATAAAAGGTTCTATTGATTTTCAGGATATAAACCATCCGTGGGCAGACCTAACGTTGCGTGCCAATAATTACACATTGCTCGATGCGCGCCGTAAGCGTGGAAATCTTCTTTACGGAAAAGTATTTGTTGACGTGAACTCAACGATAAAAGGTCCTTTGGAATCCCTTGTCATGCGCGGGAATATGAATGTTCGTGGAAATACGGATGTAACGTATGTGTTGGTAGATTCTCCGTTGACCATACAAGATCGCTTGGGGGATTTGGTAACTTTTACCTCTTTTACCGATACCGCTTCGGCAGAAGAAGCAAACACACAGACTGTGTTAATGAAAGGATTAGATGTGCTGATGGCTGTGCATATAGACCAAGCTGCCCGTCTAAAAACCGATTTGAGCGCCGATCGCAATAGCCGTATAGAACTCGAAGGAGGAGGAGATTTGTCTTTTCAATACACTCCGCGAGGAGATATGACGCTTACAGGACGCTATACGCTCCATAGTGGATTAGTAAAGTATGCCTTTTCCGTGATCCCGTTGAAAGAGTTTATGATCAAAAACGGTAGTTATATGGAATGGACGGGTAATATAACAGATCCGAAACTGTCGCTTAAGGCTACCGAACGTATCCGTACTTCGGTAATGCGGGAAGATGGCTCTTCTCGTGTGGTGTCTTTCGATGTGTCTATGGAAATAATGAATAGATTGGAAAATTTGGATTTGAGCTTCGATTTGGAAGCTCCGGAGGATATATCCGTTCAAAATCAACTTGCCATGATGAGTCCCGAAGATCGGAATAAGCAGGCGGTGGCTATGCTTGTTACGGGAATGTATTTACCAATGGGGAATGGAATAAAGAATACGCTTGATATGGGCGACGCGCTGAACAACGTATTGCAAAACCAGATTTCGAACATTGCAGGTTCGGCTTTTAAAAAAGTTAATATTCGTTTCGGAATGGATAATTATGACAGCGATAACGGAGGGAAACAAAGGGATTATAATTTTCAATATGCACAACGATTTTTCAATGACCGTTTTCAAGTGGTAATCGGAGGGCATATATCAACAAATGATAATAATGTAAGTCAAAATGAATCATTTATAGATAATATATCATTGGAGTACCGGCTGGATGTATCGGGAACGCGATACGTCCGTATTTATCACAATAAGAATTTTGATAATTTATTAGAGGGAGAGATTACGGAAACAGGCGCAGGGGTAGTGTTGCGCAAGAGGGTGAATAAATTGAAAGATTTGTTTATTTTTAGAGGAAACAGTCTTTAAAAAGAGGCTGTCCAAATGAACTGACCCCCAAAAGTTGGACAGATTAGTATTATATTCCATGAGTAAGAGTTCGGTATTGTACCGGACTCGAGGATGTAAATTAAACTGTGTCAAGACAAGAAAAAAAATTATTACTTTTACAGACACCGTTTATTTATGGAAGAATTTGATTACAAGGCATTTCAATCTAAAGTATTAGACCAGATTAAGTCTGGT
>SNRY01000330.1_pt1 | contig 17254 bp, 11 predicted proteins | sample 4693421 | NCBI WGS metagenome assembly SNRY01 (sample SAMN11003215, study PRJNA524138) | termite gut metagenome | isolation source: Bacteroidetes bacterial symbionts from single cell of protist host amplifed... | host: Streblomastix strix ... | reverse complement strand
GTTTATCCGGGGTAAGCATAGGATTTGAGTGTTTGTTATATAATTGATTGTCAACTATAAAGATAACATACTCAAACTATATTTACCCTCTTTTTATTCCCTTTTTTTCGTCGAACTCAGGTTAATAATTAAAATTAACCCATAGTGCATTTGTAAACTTGGGGTATAAAGTGGTGTTATTCCCTGTTTTCTTTCTTATCTTTGTGCTGCCGCTGGTCCCAAGGGTGGGAGCAACGGCGAACTTGTGACGCAATAACGGTGGGCTGGTATGCTCATAATAAAACCTTTCCCTTTTTCATACAATAAATAAAAGCCAGTTTGATATATACCAAACGGAGATTATGCACGGTGCTTACGGGAGGTATGCTACCGGCATAATCCAAAATGCACTACGGGTCAAATTTAATTAAAGCACTGCTATTATGAATCCCAAATTCGTCTTCGCTACTAATAATTCTCATAAACTCGAAGAGGTGTCTTTCATCTTAAAGAATAAGATACGGATTCTGAGTTTGAACGACATTAACTGCCAAGCGGATATTCCCGAAACAGCCGATACATTGGAGGGAAACGCTTTGTTGAAAGCAAAGTATGTATATGAGAACTATGGATTGGATTGCTTTGCCGACGATACAGGATTAGAGGTGGAAGCCCTGAACAACGAGCCGGGAGTGTACTCCGCCAGATATACCGGCGATGAGAAGGACTCACAGGCTAATATACTGAAAGTACAACAAAAATTGGAAGGCAAAGAAAACAGGAATGCCCGCTTCCGTACTGTTATCGCCTTAATCTTGGGCGGAGAAGAGCACTTGTTTGAAGGAATCATTCGTGGAGAAATTATAAAAGAAAAGCGGGGAAGCTTTGGGTTCGGCTATGATCCTGTTTTTATGCCTGAAGGATACAATAAAACATTTGCCGAATTGGGAAATGATGTTAAAAACGCAATCAGTCATCGGGCTACCGCTGTCAATAAACTTTGCTGTTTTCTAGAGAATTGTTTACTTTTGCATCTTTAATTCAAGCAATAAACAAAGGATAGTAATATATGTTCGATAATTTGAGTGAAAGACTGGAGAGGTCGTTTAAAATTCTAAAGGGAGAAGGTAGGATTACCGAAGTCAATGTTGCAGAAATATTGAAAGATGTACGCAAGGCTTTGCTGAATGCTGACGTAAACTACAAAGTAGCAAAAACATTTACTGATACGGTAAAAGAAAAAGCGTTGGGACAAAACGTGCTGACTGCCGTCAAGCCAAGCCAACTGATGATAAAGATTGTTCACAACGAACTTACTCAATTGATGGGAGGTGAAACGGCTGAAATCAACATCAAGGGACAACCCGCCGTTATCCTGATGTCGGGATTGCAGGGTTCCGGTAAAACCACTTTTTCCGGAAAGTTGGCACGAATGCTAAAAACTAAGAGAGGCAAGAAGCCTCTGTTGGTAGCGTGCGACGTTTACCGTCCGGCAGCTATTGAACAGTTGCGTATATTGGCAGAGCAAATAGACGTACCCATATATTCCGAACCAGACAGTCGAGACCCTGTTGCTATTGCCCGAAATGCCGTTAAACATGCAAAAATTAAAGGAAATGATTTGGTAATTGTAGATACGGCGGGACGTCTGGCAATAGATGAGCAAATGATGGGGGAGATTGCTGCTATTAAGGAAGCTATTACACCGAATGAAATTCTTTTCGTTGTTGATGCAATGACAGGGCAAGATGCTGTGAATACAGCTAAGGAGTTTAACGAACGTTTGAATTTTGATGGCGTGGTACTGACCAAATTAGATGGTGATACACGTGGCGGTGCGGCGCTTTCCATCCGTTCTGTTGTCAATAAGCCCATTAAGTTTGTAGGTACGGGAGAAAAATTGGATGCTGTTGACCAGTTCCACCCTTCGCGTATGGCAGACCGCATTCTTGGCATGGGAGACATTGTTTCGTTGGTGGAACGTGCTCAAGAACAATATGATGATGAAGAGGCTAAACGTTTGCAGAAGAAGATGGCTAAAAACCAATTCGACTTCAACGATTTCCTCTCCCAAATTACTCAAATAAAAAAGATGGGTAACTTGAAAGACCTCGTTTCCATGATTCCGGGTGTGGGGAAAGCAATGAAGGATATTGATATAAATGATAATGCCTTTAAAAGTATTGAAGCTATTATTTATTCCATGACTCCGAAAGAACGTGCCAATCCTGCTATATTGAATAGTCCACGCCGCACACGTATCGCCAAAGGAAGCGGTACGAATATTCAAGATGTGAATAATCTGCTGAAACGGTTTGAAGAAATGAAGAAGATGATGAAAGTGATGGCAAAGAAGAGATGAAACGTAGAATCAACATGAAAGATGGGATTTGACAAGAAGTGCCTTCGCAGGAAGATAACACACATCATATTATATCTAATTTTAGGATTGATAATTTATGTGTTTAGGATATTACCTATCATTTGGATAAGGCGTTTTGCTATGTTTGTCGGGGAATGGGTTTATCGTTTCGCTCATTCATCACGCAAAAGAACTCTTGCCAATTTGGAAAGTATTTATGGAAAGGAAAAAACGCAGGAAGAACGAGAAGTTATGGCTCGTAAAGTTTTTGTTGAAATGGTAAAATCCTTTTTTGACTATGTGGCTTATTCCAAACTAACCGATAAAGAGCGATTTTTTTCTTTGATAGAAGTTGTTGGACAAGAATATTTACAAGCGGCTTATGAACAAAGGAAAGGAGTGATTTGCTTAATACCTCATCTTAGCTCATGGGAGTTTGCGGCTATAACTCCGCCTATGTTGGGATACGAAACTTCAGCAGTAAGTGCAACTATGAAGATAAAATTACTTCAAAAGACAATAGTTAAATTTAGAGCGCGTCGCGGCATGAAAAACATACCCCGTGACGGATCCTATACAAAGCTGGTAGAAGCGCTTCGAGAAGGAGAATGTCTTATTTTGATGATTGATCAGGATACTAAAGTAAAAAGTGTTTTTGTTGACTTTATGGGCAAACCGGCTTATACACCGACTGGAGCCTCTCGTCTGGCGCTCGAAACCGGGGCGTTAATTGTTCCCATGGCTATGACTCGTAAAGAAGATGATAATTATCGGTTTATTATATATCCGGAGTTATCCTTGATAAACACAGGAAATCTGGAGTCTGATATTTTACAAAATACGCAACGGCAGACTAAAATCATGGAGGATATTATCCGTACTTACCCGACGCAATGGGTTTGGATGCATTCCCGCTGGCATACAACCGTGGAGAACTTCGAAGATTACCGAAAATCAAAAAGGGAAGATTCGAGTATCGCTTCAGCAAATAATCCAGACATAATTAAAGAGCGGCGTTGAATTTTATCTATTTGTATCTTAATTCATTAATATTTCCCTTAATCTGCTTGTTGGGAGCAATTGCCGAGCATCTGACCAACCAATTGTTCCGCAACAAGCAGGATATTACATATCTATCCCTTATTTTACATTCAGGTTTCCGTGCAGGCGAATATCTTTAGAAGAAGAACCTATCATGAAACGGAACTCACCCGGTTCTACTACCCACTTCATTTCTTGGTTAAGAAGTTTCATCATTTCGGGCGTTATCTCAAATGCCACCTCTTTAACCTCACCGGGTTTAAGGTTAACTTTTTGGAAACTTTTGAGCTGAATTACAGGCTGGGCAAGCGACGCGAGAACGTCTTTCATGTAAAGCTGTACAACTTCGGCTCCTTCCGTCTTGCCGCTGTTACGTACTTTACAACGAACTTTGGTCGAACCGTTAACTCCTATTTCGCTATTGTCGAATTTAAGATCTGAATACTCGAAAGTAGTATAACTCAATCCGTAACCGAACGGAAATAAAGGTTGTCCGCTCAAGTTGTTGTAATCGTCAATGCGCCCAGTGGGTTTGTGGTTGTAAACCAACGGAAGCTGACCCTCGTGCAACGGGAAGGTTATAGGCAACTTGCCCGACGGAGCGTACTTGCCGGTTAGCACTTCGGCCACCGCATGCCCGCCTTCGTCACCCGGATACCAGATATCCATAACAGCGTCCACATTATCTAACCAGTTGTCCATCGTTACGGCGCTTCCGCCGACTATCAATACCACTACCGGTTTCCCAGTAGCTGCAACCGCGTTTATCATATCTACTTGTTTGTCCTGAAGTGAAAGTTTAGCACGGTCGCTGGCTTCTCCTTCACGAATTCCGACTGTAATAACCGCAACATCTGAAGCCTTAGCAGCCTCTACCGCATTGACGATATCTTTCTTCCACGAATCATCCACGCCAACGTTCCATACGAGGGCAAAACGAGCGTTACCCGCAGGTTCAAAATATTCTACTTTAATGTTGTACTCTTTACCTTTTTCCCATTCAAACGGTGCAGTATGGGTTCCGAATGAAACCTTGTGCCAATTATCGACTAATAACTTGCCATTAATATAGACTCTGTATCCGTCGTTAGCGGTTATGCCTATTTCGTATTTTCCTGAAACAGGGGATTTGATCTTACCTGTCCAAAAGATGGAATAATTGTCGAATGGAATCTTCTCTTGGTCGGGTGAATATAAAGCCCATCCGAAGTCCATCTCTTTATCCACTCTAGTCATTACGGGTTTTCCTGCAAAAAACGCATTATCGTAATATTCGCCTTTCAATCCCTGCTTTACAGAACCATCTACTTTACACGACAAAGCCGACGAAGGAACGTTTACATAGCCATCCGCTGACAGTCCCAAACCGCCAGCTTCTGAAATAGGCACTCCGGGAGCGTAAGTGATCTGAACCGAATTTCCCAACTGCTTCTTCATCCCTTCGAGTATAGTTACCGTGTTGACTCCGGGACCGGCATAACCGCCCAGAAGCTGGGCATCTATTCTGCGACCAATCAGGGCTACCGATTTTATATTTTTCAAAGGAAGAACGTTATTGTCGTTTTTAAGCAGTACAAACGTTTCGCGAGCCATACGGCGTGCCACCTCGCGATGTTCGGGCGTATTAGTCAGGGATTCCGCTTTGCCAGCGTCAATATATGGCTCCTCGAACAGTCCCATCTCGAACTTGATTCTGAGTACCCTTTCAACGGCATCGTCTATACATTTGGGGTCTATCATCCCTTTGTCAAAAGCCACTTTGAAGAGAGGGTGATGTTCGTAACCACCCTGGAAGATAACGTCTAATCCGCTTTCCATAGCCAGTTTCGCAGATCCAGCATAATCCGCCGAGGTCATATGCAGGTCATTGCTTCCACCCGCCGCGCAGGCATCGGTAATCACAAAACCACGGAAGCCTATCTCTTCTTTTAATACTTTACGCAACAGCCAATCGTTTGCCGAACACATCATCCCGTCCAGCGAGTTATAAGCGGTCATCACCGAGCGGGAACCGCCCTCCTGAAAGCAAGCTTTGAAAGCCGGCAGATAATACTCCTTTATCTGGCGTTCGTTGAATGATATAGGATAGCTGTCGCGTCCCCCGTCTCCTACGTTAGCAATAAAGTGCTTAGGAGTAGTAATGACTCCTCTTTTTTCGAATTCCGAGACAAAAGCCACACCCATCTTAGAGGACAAGAACGGGCATTCGCCGTAAGTCTCTTCGGTACGTCCCCAACGAACATCGTTAGCTAGGTTTACCACCGGCGACAAGATATCGCGTACACCGCGAGCTTTGGTTTCTACCGCAATAGCGGCGGATACTTCATGCATGAGGTCGGTGTTCCATGAAGCAGCCATGGCTATGGATTGCGGATAAACGACCGCGCCGCGACTGCAAAGTCCGTGAAGTGCCTCGTGGAATACGATAATCGGTATTCCGAGCCGGGTCTCCTCGACAAAATATTTTTGCATCTCGTTGACCTTCTGAGCCATCTCATAGGCATTGCTTTCATTGCTGTAACGAAGAATCTGTCCTGTGGCGCCGTCACCGGCGGCGGCATCAGTTTGGAGTCCGAAGATTCCGTCTTTATATCTCTCTTTTCCCTGGCTCAAATCACCGGGAATCATAAACAGTTGCCAAAATTTCTCGTCGGGCGTCATTCTCGACAAGAGATCTTTCACTCTTACTTCGGTAGGTTGTGACGGATCTTTATAAAGTGGGGTGCCGTTATCAGCACGTACTCCCGCAAAAGCGAGGGCAAAAGCAAAAAATGTTACAATAAATTTCATGATCTGTATTTTAAGGGAACTTATAAAAATTCATTTTTACAGTTGATTTTTTCAAAAGGCACGAAGCCCTATTAATGTCAATTGGGAAAAAACCGACACAAATTTACTCAATAATTTTTGTAAAATGAATTTTCTCGTCATACTTTTTGTGTCTTGTACTAAATTGTCCTATTCCAAAATAGGTTTACAGATTTTGATTCACCTGTAGTTCATTTATACAATACAAGTTTTTAGGTTGTTAATGTTCTTGTTGTTTAATTTGTTAATGAGCTGTATCATTGTGAGTGCCATTATTTTTGAAAGAGTCCTGTTTTTAAATCCATCAAAAGACTTGGCATAGTTTCTGCGCATCATAAATTGGTCGCAAAGTTGGGAGAACAAGGTTTCTATTCTCTTCCTGGATTTGCGAAAAATGAAGTCCTGTTTTTTATACTCACTCATGTTGATTCTTTCTCATGGGAACTTCCATTTTGAGGTGGTTAGACTCAAATAAATCCAGCTGGTAATTCCTGCTCAAATACCCTTTATCTGCCAATATCACACAGTTTTGATGGGAGAGTTTGACATCTTGCAAGTAGTGAATATCATGTACGGATGCCTTAGTAAGGTCAAAACGGGAGAAAATACCCTCTATGGAACAGATAGCATGTAGTTTATATCCGTAATAGTACATCTTTTGTGTAGCATAATAGCCTGTATCGGGGCAAGTATGGATGTCTTCCTTGCTGATACGACAACGAGAACTGAGACTTAACTTGCCAACCTCCAATGGCATGCTTTTCACGATGTAATAATCTCTATTAAGATGTGATTTTCTCTGCCATGGTTTTGCAAATACGTTCTCTATGAGAAAACAACCTGCGTCTCCTACGATTATACACACTGCGTTCTATCTTCCGAAACAAAAACTTGGGTAACATCCTAAATAACTCATATTCAGAATCAATACCCATATATTCAGCTGTTAAGGCTTATCCCTAATTCCCTGTCGCTCAGCTGGGGTTTGCACTTTTGAAGTAAGAAGTTCCTTTTAGAATCTATGGCTCGTAAAGTTTCCATTATTTTTCTGTAATTTGAACTGAAGTTGTTCATTGTATTTAATCGTTTGAAAAACAATTAAATATAACCATTTTTGATAGTGAACAACTCCTTTTCTTTTAATAATAATGCTAAGGGTTTATTCTACATATTCTATCACTCTGCCGCTAATTTGCAACAAAGATATTTCACACAATTTGGTATTATATTCTGCTGTGAGTATTCGCTCTTCGGCATCTAAGAAGCTTTTCTGTGCTTCGCGCATGGCAATTCCCGAAAGGTTTCCCAATAGATAACGTTCTCTGGCTATGTCGTGGTTTTCTGTAGCAGCGATGAGGTTCTCTCGTTCAAGTTTTAGCATCTGCATGTTATTACAATAGGATTGCCAAAGGTTGTTTATATCCGCTCGAAAAGATTGCTCCAATTCCTGTTGTTTTAATCGGGCATTTGCTGCGGCAATATTGGCATTTGCCCGTTCTCTTTTCCGGTTACCGTCAAAAATAGTGAAGCCAACAGCAATTCCGGCATTGAAGCCTAAATTATTCTGGTGACTGTTGACCCCTGTCCCATAATTATTCAACGTATAGCCATATCCGGAGCTAAACTTTACATAAGGGTAATTACGTGCATACACGTTTTTCAAATCCAATTCGGCTAATACATTATTCTTTTCGGCATTCAATAGGGATGCGTTTGTTTGCAATGTGAGTTCCCATAATTTATCGAAATCAAGCAGTGTATTTACGTCAATAATCGAATCGGAAGTATAGACCACTTTGTTTACGTCTTTATAAGCCATCAGTTCGTTTAAGCGAATGCGCGAAGTTTGCAAAAGCTCTTGTTGTTTCATATAGCTGGAACTGTCGGCATTGAAATCTACACGCGCCTGTTGCAAATCGAGGCGAGAAAAGTTGCCAATAACATATTGTGCCTCTACAATACGCAACCGCTCTTTAGAAAGCGATACGGCATAATGCAAGTTCTTTAGGCGAATTTTTTGCTGTATGTGGTTATAATATTCTGCTGTGAAACCGGCAATAAAATCCTCTATGGAAAGACGCGTGTTTATTTCTCCTTGCTTTTCCAACTCTTTCAGACGTTTATAGTTAGTGGTCATCTTGAATCCGTCAAATATAGTCCAGTTCAGGTTAAGTCCCACATTAACCGTTTGGTCGGAGGCAACGCTCCCACTATTTGTTTCGCCGCCGGCGCGTATCTTGGTATCGGTACTGTTCAGTGCGTTTTGAAAACTTCCCGACACATCAAGCGTGGGCAAATACCCGGCGTTTGCCAAAGTAACATTGTTCTTGCTTATCTGCTCATCGTTGCGACTGATACGCAAAGAATAGTTACTCTCTAAACCGATTTTCAAACACGACTTTAAATCTAATACCTGTTGCGCCGGTAATACGCCGGACAAGCAAACGAAAAAAGCACAAACGATGCATTTCATTATATTTCTTTATTGATGCGATTCGTAGAAATAAAGCTATAGACGGCAGGCACGATAAACATGGTTAGCAATGTAGAAACCAACATTCCTCCGACAACGGCGACCCCCATGGCAACACGCCCTTTTGCCCCTTCTGCCGAAGCAAATACCAACGGTATCAATCCTAAAATAGTTGAAGCGCTCGTCATCAGAATCGGGCGCAGCCGCTGCAAAGCAGCATCACGAATAGCGGTTATTTTATCTTCACCGGCTTCTTGCTTCTGATTGGCAAACTCCACAATCAAGATACCGTTTTTAGCAACCAAACCAATAAGCATGATGATACCGATTTGACTAAAAATGTTCATCGTCTGATTCGAGAAATACATAAAGACCAATGCTCCCGCAACCGCTAATGGAACAGTCAGCATAATCACAAACGGGTCTTTGAAGCTCTCAAATTGGGCTGCCAAGATGAGGTAAATCAGTATAATTGCCAAACCGAAAGCAAACATCAAGCTCGAAGCACTTTCCCGGTAATCTTTGGAATCTCCCGACAGCGCAGTGCGGAATGTTTCATCAAGTGTTTCTTTGGCTATTTTGTCCATCTCGTCCAAACCCTGCCCAATGGTTCTTTCTTCGGCAAGCCCTGCCGAAACAGTGGCAGATACGAAACGGTTATATCGGTAAAGTTGGGGTGGGGCGATGTCTTCGGTTAAGTCCACCAAGTTGTCCAACTGAATCATTTCGTCTTTGTCGCTCCGAATGTAGATAGAACGCAGGTTGACCGGTTTATTCCGTTGTTGCCGGTTTATTTCACCCAGAATTTCATATTGCTTTCCGTTCATATAGAAATATCCCATGCGTTGACCGCTAAGACCGTATTGCAACGTTTGTGCAATGTTGCGTGTGCTTACCCCCATCATGGTTGCTTTATCGCGGTTGATGCTGACACGCGCTTCGGGTTTACTGAATTTGAGATTGACATCCGCCATTCGAAATGTCGGATTATCATACACTTTATTCATAAACGCCGGAAGTGTTTTTTGCAACTTCTTTAGGTTAGTGGCTTGAATAACGTATTGTATCGGCATGGATGTTCGCCGTCCGCCGAAAGTGGATTGTTGCTGCACAAAAGCGCGCGCCTTTGTCTTTTTCTGCACGGCAAGCGAAAGTTTCTCCGCCATTTCCATCTGGGTATAATTTCTATCCTCCATGTTCGGCAAAGTGATGGTTAAGTTTCCGCTGCCGCCGGCAACTCGCGCTGTAATGTTTGCATCGGGAGTCAATGAGTCTGTCAGCAAATTCAAATCTTCGGTATAGTCGCGTATGTATTCATAAGTTATCCCTTCTGCTCCGCGCGTGTTTACGGTTATGCTGGAACGGTCTTCCAACGGAGCCATTTCTGCCGGAATAAGTCTCCATAAATAAACAATCAGAAGAATAGTAATCGCAATGAAAGGTATGGCGATTATTCGCCGACGCAAAAAGAATGTCAATCCATTGCTGTATATCCGGTTCATTCCCTCAAAAAAAGGATCTGTTTTTGCATAAAACCAATTCTGCTTTTCTCTTTTTCTTAATAGTTTAGAAGCCAGCATAGGTGTAAAGGTAAGCGCTGCGAAGGAAGAAATAATCACCGAACCGGAAATGACAATGCTAAACTCACGAAAAAGCCGTCCCGTCATACCTTCCATAAAGACAATAGGGAAAAATACAGCAATCAAAGTAATCGTAGTGGAGACAATGGCGAAAAAGATTTCTTTGGCTCCTTCTATGCCTGCTTCTTTGGGCGCCATTCCTTTCTCAATGCGGATGTAAATATTTTCCGTCATTACAATGGCATCATCCACCACCAGCCCCACGGCAAGCACAATGGCTAACATGGAAAGCACATTGACGGAGAATCCTGCCACATACATCACGAAGAATGCACCAATAAGCGAAACCGGAATAACAATACACGGCACTAACGTGACGCGCCAATCGCGCAAGAAAAGAAAAATAATGATGATAACCAGTATAAAGGCAATGTAAACCGTTTCTTTTACTTCGTTGATAGAAGCACGTATGAATTTTGTGTTGTCAAAGCCGAAACTCGTTACCACATCTTCCGGCAAATCCTTTTTCATTATCTCCAAACGTTTGTACACCGCATCGGCTATTTCTATGTGATTGGCTCCCGGTTGTGGAATAACCACCACACCCACCATAGGAACACCGTTCATTTTCATATAGCTGCGGATGTCTTGCGGACCTAATTCCGCATAGCCAATGTCGCTGAAACGGACTATTCTTTCGTTATCTTCTCTAATAATCAAATTATTAAACTCTTGGGCGGTATGCATCAATCCCAATGTACGGATAGCTAGCTCGGTTGTGTTTCCTTCGATACTTCCGGAGGGTAACTCTACGTTTTCGCGGTCAACGGCATTCTTCACGTCTATGGGTGTAATGTCGTATCCAGCCATTTTCATCGGATCGAGCCAAAGGCGCATGGAATAACGCTTTTCTCCCCAAATAGCTACGCTGCTCACATCGGAAATCGTTTGCAATTGCTCTTTCACGGTGAGGTCTGCTATTTCACTCAGCTCCAATATAGAGCGCTTATCGCTTTGTACGGCAACCATTAGGATGGGTGATGCGTCAGCATCTGCTTTTGCCACGGTAGGGGGGTCGCAGTCACGCGGAAGGAAGCGCTGTGCACGCGACACTTTGTCACGCACGTCATTGGCAGCGGTTTCCAAATCAACGGACAATTCAAACTCCACTGTGATACGACTCTGCCCCTGACTGCTGACACTGGAAAGGGAACGGATGCCCGGAATACCGTTGATATTTTGTTCTAACGGCTCTGTTATCTGATTTTCTATTACGTCGGCATTGGCTCCCGGATATGTACAGGTAACTGAAATAATGGGATTGTCTACAGACGGAAATTCCCTCACTCCTAAGTAAGTGTAACCAATGATACCGAACAAAATAATAATGAGAGTTAACACCGTAGCCAACACCGGACGGCGAATGCTTAATTCGGAAATATTCATCTTAGTTTATGTTATCCAACACCACGTTTAACCCTGTACGCAGTTGTAGTGTTCCTGAAGTAATAATGGTATCACCGATGCTCAACCCTTCCAATACTTGTACTTGAGTGTCCGTACGCAATCCTTTGATAATGGTGACGGGTTGTGCTTTGCCAGATTGGTATGTGAATACTTTATCCACTCCCATTTCGGGTATAATGGCTTCTGAAGGTATGGCAATGGCGTTGGGTATTTCCTGTATCTTTATTTTCAGCATAGCCGGATATCCAGGAAGAAGTCTATGATCGCTATTCGGATAGAGGGCACGGACAGCAAGTGTATTAATAGTTGTAATTTTAGATTCGGTGGCATACACGGAAGCGTCAAATATGTTCAGGCTTCCTTCTATCCGGAAGCTGACCTTGGTTCCCTTCTTAATAAAAAGGACGTGCCGTTCATTGACCGAAAACTCAAGTTTCAACGGTGAGATTTTGGTTAGCTTAGCCACTGTTGTGGACGGGGAGGCATAAGCTCCTTCGCTGATTTGGCGCAAACCGATAATTCCGTCAAATGGTGCGTGAAGTTCCGTTAAGGCAATGTTGGCTTTGATTAGTTCAATGTCTGCCCGCAATATTTCCAAATCGGTTTCCACCTGTTCGTATGCTTCTTTGCTGACTGCATCTTTTTCCAACAATGCGTTTTGACGGAACACACGGTCTTCGGCAAGTTTCAGTTGCGCTTCCAATCGTTTGAGTTGTGCTTGCAAAGAAGCATCATTTACTTTTGCCAATAGCTGTCCTTTTTCTACAAAAGACCCTTCTACAAAATTGATTTCCGTGATTTTGCCGGATGTTTCAAAAGAAAGGTCAACTTCTTCATCCGGCATCAGGCGACCTCTTACTTCAATTTCATCGGTCAACAACTGTCTTGCGATAACCGTTGCATTGACATTTAATGCCTTGTTTTCCTTCGTCCGAGAAATGGCTTTCTCTGTCGGGGCAGTATTTTCCTTGGCAGAAAGAAAATAGCACATACCCGAAGCAAAAAGGATAACCCCGGTAAGAATGAAAATACCCCGTCTAATGTTTTTGTTCATATCATTGGTTTGATTAAAAGCACGTTTTTTTAATTAGACGGTTAAAGCAGAGAAAGGTTTAAATGTAGTCCTCCCCCATTTTTATGCGGGCATCATTTACATATTTGCGAATAGTATGCTCTTCGTCTTTCTTACAAATCAACAATGCATTGTCAGACTCTGCCACCAAATAGCCCTCTAACCCGTCAATAACCGCCAGTTTACCTTTTGGAAGCACAACGATGTTGTCATTGCAATTATATAACAGGGATTGTCCTTTCAACACCACATTATGGTTTCTGTCTTTGGGTGCGAGGTCATACAAAGCTCCCCATGTCCCCAAATCCGACCATCCGAAATCTCCGAGATAGACATATACGTTATCTGCCTTTTCCATAATGCCATAGTCAATGGAAATATTTGGGCAGGTGGGGTATTGCTCGTCGATGAAAGCCTTCTCGCCGGATGTTCCGTACACTTCATCAGACTGTAATTTGGCAGTAAGTTCCGGCAAAAGTTGGTCTGCTGCCTTGATAATTGTGCTCACGTTCCATATAAACAATCCGGAATTCCAATAAAACTCTCCGCTTTCGAGAAAGACCTTCGCCAATTCCAATTCCGGTTTTTCCGTGAATGTCTTTACTCTATAGAGGTCTTTTGCTTTTTTTTCGGCTACTTGTATATAGCCGTATCCTGTTTCCGGACGGTGGGGTTTGACGCCGATAGTTAGCAAATTATTTGATGTGGATACAAACTTTAATCCTTTTTCCACAATGTTTAGGAAATCACCTTCTTTCAGGATAAGATGGTCGGAGGGGCTTACCACAATGGACGCTTGGGGATTTAGTTTGCGAATGTGGTATGATGCCCACAATACGCAAGGAGCTGTATTTCTCCTTGTGGGTTCCAGTAAAATTTGTTCCGGTTTCAGATTCGGCAGTTGTTCTCTCACCAAATCGGCATACAAGTCGTTGGTAACAATCAGGATGTTTTCAGTAGGGATAATCTTGTTAAACCTATCAAACGTCTGTTGCAACAAAGAACGACCTATTCCGAGAAAATCCAAAAACTGTTTGGGAAGTGCGGTGCGACTGAAGGGCCAGAATCGGCTACCTATTCCACCTCCCATAATGACACAATAATTATTTTTATTTTCCATGATATATTTAAGATTTCTAATAAATTGCTGCGAAGATAAGGATTATTCAATTTGTCTGTTCAATATATGCCAGCACATCTCCTTTTCTTACAGCTTCTCCTTGGTTGGAGAAAATTTCATTAATACGTCCTGTAACACCCACCTGAATTCTGTCATACGTTCCCCACGGAGTGGCGATATAACAAAAAGTATCTTCCGAATCATATTTCTGTCCAATGGCAGGAGCTATCGGGAGCGATTGCCCGTCAATTTCCCACATCACCCGCCTGTTTGTCAGGGTGATAATCGGTTTGGCTTTGGCGTGTTTCATCCTTTTCAAATCTTCTTCCGAGAAGCCTTGACTACACAATGCCGCATCTTTGGCACATTGCAATTCGTCTTCAAACCGCTCTTTGGCAACTCCCGATTTGTAGTCTCTGTACTGACGGTCGTGCATAGCCAATTCAAATAGTTCCTCATCGTCTTGTCCGCAATTCCAACCGTTTTCTTCCATCTCTTTGCGGTATTTGTCCAACTCATTGGGATAATTGCGTTGCGGGTCTTCATTGGTAAATTGGAATCCTTTGTTTTTAGCCAGTTCCACTATTTCGGGAGCCAACGAGCCGGGCAGTTTCCCATCTTTGCCCAAAATCATTTCCCAAGTGTGGTTGTCCAGCATCGTCCAGCGCTCTTCCCCTTTCACCAACGCCATCACATTCATCAGTGCCGCATTCTTTACGTATTGGCTGTAGGGAGTAACTAACGGAGGATAGCCCAACTTAGGCCATGCATATTCCACCTCCTCAAAAAGCATAAGCAACAAGTCGTCGAGGCTTAGCACCGGACGGTCGTTGTTTTTCAATATCATGTTAATGCCCGAATGTACGCCCTTCAAGTCTGCCATCATTGAACCCATCATGCCGCCGGGCAGTCCTGATTTTAACAATAAGGAAGAGGTATGTTTATTAGTCGGGTCGATAAAATACCCCAAAAAGTCGTCAATAAATTCCTGTGTCAACGCCCGTGCTTTCATGTAAGCCTTCATATTGATTTCCGGCACCAGAAAGCCCTTGTCTTTGAGCATTGCCTGAACGGAAATAACATCCGGATGCACCTTTCCCCATGAAAGAGGCTCCATTGCCACATCAATAATATCCGCCCCGTTTTCGCAAACCTCCAATACGGAAGCCATCGAAAGTCCCGGACCGGAATGTCCGTGATACTGAATAATTACTTTGGGATGTTTCTTTTTGATAGCTTTCGTCAAGCGTCCCAATGTTCCGGGGCGTCCGATGCCTGCCATGTCTTTCAAACAAATCTCTGTTGCTCCCGCCGCAATTACTTGATCGGCAACATCGACATAATAATCTACAGTATGCACCGGCGAAAAGGTGATGCACAATGCAACTTGCGGTATCATCTTTCCTTGAAGGGCATATTTGACAGACGGAATGATATTACGCACATCATTCAGCCCACAAAATATACGAGTAATATCCACCCCTTGCGCATATTTCACTTTATACATCAGACGCCGTACGTCAGCCGGAACCGGATACATACGCAATCCGTTCAGCCCGCGGTCTAACATGTGTGTTTGAATGCCTGCTGCGCGGAGTGGTTTCGTAAATTCCCGCACAGCCTTATTGGGATTTTCCCCATACATCAAATTAACTTGTTCAAAAGCCCCGCCATTAGTTTCGACACGGGCAAAACATCCCATTTCTATAATCAAAGGAGCAAATCGCACCAATTGGTCTTTCCGGGGTTGATATTTGCCGGAAGACTGCCACATATCCCGATAAACAAGACTAAATTTAATCTCTTTTTTCATAGCTCATGATTACTTAGTGATTTCATAATATTAGAAATAAAACACTGCTTATGTCTCAAAGTTCGATATTTTTTGGAAGTTATGCAATTTTTTCACCCGATTATTTACAGGCAAAACAGGCTGATTTTCAATGATTAAAAGGCGTATAACGCGATGATTGTAATAAGTTAACCGCTTCAATATCAGCATCTATTTTCGCAAGCACGCCGTTGTTCACCGTCTAAAGAGACAACGCGAAATCTGCTTTTCCATAGCAGTATCATATAAGATTGTTTATCTTTGCTTCCCTTTTTTATTCTGCGGAGAATGACGCATAAAACCAAGATGATAGACATAAGAAACCTTTCCATAGGGTATCCCTCCCCAAAGACTACGAAAGTAGTGGCGGAGAACATGACCGGTAGTATATTCAGCGGGGAGTTGACCTGCCTCTTGGGAGCAAACGGTGCAGGCAAGTCAACCTTGTTGCGAACACTCTCTGCTTTTCAACCCAAATTAGCAGGCGAGATTTTTATACAGGAAAGAGAAATCGGCAGATACTCCAAAGGGGAGCTTGCCACAGTGGTGAGTGTGGTATTGACGGAGAAGCCCGATATACGAAATGTAACTGCTCGTGAACTGGTTGGTCTGGGGCGCAGTCCTTATACCAGTTTTTGGGGAACGCTTGATGAGAAGGATGAGGAAGTTGTGAACCGTGCCATTGCGTTAGTTAAGATAGAAAACCTCTCTCACAGGGCGGTGCATACGTTGAGCGACGGGGAGATCCAAAAAGTGATGATAGCCAAGGCTTTGGCACAAGAAACACCCGTTATGCTGGCAGATGAACCGACAGCGTTTCTTGATTTTCCAAGCAAGGTGGAAATTATGCGCTTGCTGCACCGCCTTTCCCGACAGGCGGGTAAAACCCTATTTCTTTCTACCCACGATTTGGAACTGGCTTTGCAGATAGCAGACAAGATATGGTTGATGGATAAACATGCCGGCATACGTGCCGGCACTCCCGAAGATTTGGCGTTGAATGGCAGTTTGAATAATTTCTTTGCAGGGAAGGGTATTATTTTCGACACGGATACGGGGTTGTTCCGCATTGAGAATGAAGTCTACCGACAGATAATGCTGACAGGAGACGGATCAAAACATACGATGGTCCGGAAAGCATTATTGAGAAACGGTATCACGGCTTCTCCGTATGCAGACTCCGAATGTCAGGTTGAAATAGTGGACAGTAGGATGACTGTCTACCGTTCTGGACGGGAATCAGTCTCCGTTCTTACCATCGAGGAATTGCTGAATGAACTGCTTGCAGGTAGTTATGATCGGAATTGTCCCTTTTAGGCTTGAATGGTTTGCGATTATCTATAGTTGTTAAATGTTCTTAAATATAGGTGAATTATAATCTTTACGCTTGGCTAATTCAGAAACTGTCTAAAAATCACAGAAAAGTTATTTTATTGAGCATCAGAGCAATAAAAGCGAGATAAATCATAGCTTGACTTGAGGATGTTGTGTACTCGTAGTCTTTGGTCAATCGTCTAAAAT
>SNRY01000329.1_pt1 | contig 17254 bp, 12 predicted proteins | sample 4693421 | NCBI WGS metagenome assembly SNRY01 (sample SAMN11003215, study PRJNA524138) | termite gut metagenome | isolation source: Bacteroidetes bacterial symbionts from single cell of protist host amplifed... | host: Streblomastix strix ... | reverse complement strand
GCAGAGATTATCGCAAAGACCGTGAAGGTAATGTGGTGGTTACCCGTTTAAACGAAACCATGTGCCAAGAAATAGCAAAAACAGGAGGCGGAATATACGTGCGTGTTGATAACAGCAACTCCGCCCAACGTGCCATCTCCCAACACATAGGGAAATTAGCAAAAGCCGATATAGAAACAAAAGTATATACCGATTATAACGAACAGTTCCAATCCGTAGCATGGATTATCTTTATCTTATTATTGATAGAAATGTTGATACTTGAATGCAGGAACCCAAGATTGAAAAAGCTAAGATTCAAATAAGGATATTTGAGGAATGAAGAACGATATAAAGCGAGAACTCCTTTTCTAAATACAGTTGTGTATGATATATTGTAAATATTTTGTTTCGGTTTTATGTCTGTTTACAGCTCTTACTGCTTGGGGACAGGAAACAGACCGCGACTATATCCGCAAAGGCAATCGTTTGTTTAAAGACAGTGTGTTTGTTGATGCGGAAATAAACTACCGGAAAGCATTGGACGTTAATCCGAAATCAACCGTATCCATGTACAATTTAGGCAATGCGTTGTCTCAACAGCAAAAGGCAGAGGAAGCAATAAAACAATATGACAATGCTGCCAAGATAGAGAAAAACAAAGCCAAACTTGCCAAGATATACCATAATAAAGGCACTCTGTTTCAAGCAATGCAAGATTATGCAAAAGCCATAGAAGCATATAAAGTGTCTTTGCGCAATAATCCGCACGACGACGAAACCCGCTATAACCTTGCTTTGGCACAGAAATTACTAAAAGACCCACCACAACAGGATCAGCAGAATCAACAGAACCAGAATCAAGACCAACAAAAACAGGAGAATCAGGAGCAACAGAACAAACAAGACCAACAACAGCAAGACAACAAAATGTCCAAAGAGAATGCTGAACAACTGTTGAACTCTGTGATGCAAGATGAAAAGGATGTACAGGATAAGGTAAAAAAACAAATGGTCATTCAGGGAGGAAAGTTGGAGAAAGATTGGTAAGAAACAAATGATAACAATTAAAACCACATAATATAGATGAGGAAACTTGTTCTTTTATTTATAGCATTTTTATTCTCGGCAATTAATCTCTTTGCGGACGAAGTTGCTTTCACCGCTTCAGTGCCTGCAACTGTTGTTGTAGGGCAACAATTCAAATTGGAATATACTGTAACGACCCAAAAGGTAAAAGAATTTCGGGTACCGACCATTAAAGGATTTGATGTGTTGATGGGACCCACCAGTCGATTATTTGACAGTCAACAATGGTACAACGGTAAAGCAACAAGAACCAGCGGCATTACTTATACTTATATACTATTAGCCGCCACCGAAGGGAATTTCTCTATTCCCGGCGCGACCATTGTTGCCGACGGTAAACAATTACTTTCCAACGCGGTTACAGTCCAAGTTCTCCCACAAGACAAAACAGAACCGGCATCATCGCCGACAACCGCCATTTCCAACCAAGACCTGTTTGTTCTCGCCACAGCAAGCAAAACGACTGTGTATGAACAGGAAGCATTTTTGCTCACGTTCAAGCTATATACGGTGGTAAACGCAAATTTTGACAACGTGAAGCTCCCCGATTTTCAGGGTTTTCATTCTCAGGAAGTCGAATTGCCTCAAAACCACAAATGGGAATTGGAGCATTATAAAGGACGAAACTACAATTCTACCATCTATCGCCAATTCATATTGTTCCCGCAACAAAGCGGACAACTGACGATTGACCCTGTTCGCTTTGATGCTTCCGTAAGAAAAGTGGTACAGTCTGCCGATCCGTTTGATGCCTTCTTCAATGGGGGACAGGACTATGTTGATATTAAAAAGACCATTCTTAGCCCGAAACTGACGATTGACGTCAAAGAAATTCCTTTTGGTAAACCTGCCGGCTTTTCGGGTGGAGTGGGAGATTTCAATATCACTTCTTCTGTCAACAATACAAACATAAAAACAAATGACGCTATCACGCTCAAAGTGGTTATTGCGGGCACAGGGAATTTGAGATTAATTTCTACTCCCGAAGTTACCTTCCCCAGCGATTTTGAAGTATATGACCCGAAAGTGGACAACAATATTCGCCTCACCACAAACGGACATACGGGGAATAAAACGATTGAATATTTAGCTATTCCCCGTCACGCCGGCACGTATAAAATCCCCGCCTTGAAGTTTAGTTATTTCGACCTGAAATCGAAAGCTTATAAAACATTAACGACCGAAGAGTTTACCATCAACGTAGAGAAAGGTGAAGGTCATTCCGAACAGGTAATCAGCAACTTTACCAGTAAAGAAGATTTGAGAATATTGGGCGAAGACATTCGTTTCATTAATCTGAACAACGTAACGTTGCACCCCCAAGGGCAGTTCTTTTTCGGTTCAATTATTTATTGGCTATTCTACCTGATTCCCGGATTGGCATTTATACTTTTCTGCATTGTTTATCGCAAGCAAGCGATAGAAAACGCTAATGTTGTCAAGATGCGTACCAAGAAAGCCAATAAAGTAGCCACCAAACGTTTGAAACTTGCCGGAACACTTCTTGCCGAAGGGAAGAAAGAGCTTTTCTACGATGAAGTATTGAAAGCGCTTTGGGGATACGTCAGTGATAAATTGAATATACCTGTTTCCGCTTTAACGAAGGATAATATAGCAGACAAACTGAAAGAACATCAAGTTGACGATGCGCTGATAAAAGTATTTCTCGATACGCTGAACGAATGTGAATTTGCCCGCTTTGCTCCGGCTGCCGACAATCGGGCAATGGACAATGTGTATGCCTCTGCACTCGAAGTTATTGGTAAAATGGAGAATGTTATTAGACTAAAGTAGTATTCAAATAGAATTTATTATGAAGAAGACATTGTTTTTTATATTTGCCCTGTCAGCAACAATTCATACACTTGCCCAAGAGCAGGCAAAAATAGATTCCGTTCCGCAAAGAGCAATAACCAAGGCGGAAGGCGACAGCGCATTTATGAGGAATGACTACGCTTCTGCCATTCAGATTTATGAAACATTATTAGAGGGTGGCGAAGCGGCGGCGATTTATTATAACCTTGGAAATAGTTATTTCAAAACCGATAATATAAGCAAAGCCATTGTCAATTACGAACGGGCATTGCTTCTTCAACCCGGCAATGAAGATATTCGCGCCAATTTGGAAATCGCCCGCAGTAAGACGGTAGATAAGATAGATGTGATACCGGACGTGTTTTTCGTTTCTTGGATAAAAGATTTGAGAAACTCCGAAAGCGTGGACGGGTGGGGTAGATATGGCATCGTATTCTTTATTTTGTTTGTTGTGGCGCTTTATTTGTTTGTGTTTTCAAAGAAAGCTATTCTTAAAAAGAGTGGGCTTATAGGTGGATTTCTCTTTTTAATGGTGGTCATAGTAGTCAATGTATTTGCCTCACAACAACAAAAGATATTTTTAAATCGTGATAAAGCTATTGTAGTAAGCCCCAGTGTAACCGTGAGGAACACTCCTTCCGACAGTGGAACCACTCTGTTTGTGCTTCACGAAGGTAGCAAAGTTATTATCAGTGACGGCTCCATGCGAGAATGGAAAAGGATTCGGCTGGAAGATGGTAAAGTAGGTTGGGTGCCGGCATCGAACATTGAAATTATTTAACACATTATTATCATGAACAACAAGACAAAACGCTTTCTATTACCCGAAGAAGAAATCCCTCGTCGTTGGTACAATATCCAAGCTGATATGGTCAATAAACCCCTGCCCCCCTTGCATCCGGGAACAAAACAGCCCTTAAAGCCGGAAGATTTATATCCTATTTTTGCCGAAGAATTATGCAAACAGGAATTGAACCAATCTAACCAATGGATAGAGATTCCCGAAGAGGTGCGCGAGATGTACAAATACTATCGTAGCACACCATTGGTACGTGCTTACGGATTGGAAAAAGCATTGGGGACGCCTGCGCATATCTATTTCAAGAATGAAAGCGTAAGCCCTGTGGGTTCCCATAAACTAAATTCGGCATTGGCTCAAGCATACTATTGCAAAGAGCAAGGCGTAACCCATGTTACTACCGAAACGGGCGCGGGGCAATGGGGAGCTGCTTTAGCCTATGCTGCCAAAGTTTTTGGACTGGAAGCAGCCGTGTATCAAGTGAAAATCAGTTATGAACAAAAGCCGTACCGCCGCAGCATCATGCAAACGTTTGGGGCGCAGGTAACGGCTTCGCCTTCCATGTCCACCCGTGCGGGAAAGGATATATTGACTGCCCACCCCAATTATCAAGGGTCATTGGGTACGGCTATTTCCGAAGCGGTGGAGCTGGCGCAAGCTACCCCAAATTGTAAATATACATTAGGCTCTGTGCTTAATCACGTAGCGCTTCATCAAACAGTTATCGGGTTGGAAGCCGAGAAGCAAATGGAAATGGCAGGCGAATACCCCGATATTATTATCGGATGTTTCGGTGGTGGTTCCAATTTCGGTGGAATATCGTTTCCGTTCATGCGTCATACTATTTTGGAAGGGAAAAAGACACGCTACGTTGCAGCCGAACCGGCTTCATGTCCGAAGCTGACGCGTGGAAAATTCCGTTACGATTTTGGTGATGAAGCGGGATATACCCCTTTGTTGCCCATGTACACACTGGGACATAATTTTGCACCTTCCAATATCCATGCAGGCGGACTGCGTTATCACGGAGCCGGTGTTGTGGTATCGCAACTGTTGAGAGACGGATTGATGGAAGCAACGGACATTGAACAATTGGAATCTTTTGATGCCGGAATGTTGTTTGCACAAGCCGAAGGCATTATTCCCGCCCCGGAATCCTGTCATGCAATTGCGGCAACTATCCATGAAGCGGCAAAGTGCAAAGAATCGGGAGAAGAAAAAGTTATTCTGTTCAACCTTTCCGGTCACGGATTGATAGATATGACTTCTTATGACCAGTATTTGGCAGGCAACTTAACGAATTTTGCGGTCAGTGATGAGGAGATAGAAAAGAATCTGAAGGAGATAGGGGAATTGGCATAATTCAGGTCTTTACAGGAGAAGTTATGCGAGAAAGTAAAGAATATAGAAATTATATTCGTATATTTAATCTCGCTTGCCACCGGCATTCTCCCTGCCTGCTGCCGAAAACTTCCCACTCGCCCTGTCAATACCCGGTTTTCGTATATAAAATAATTTCACTTTTGGTATATAGCAAATGAGTCGTATGGTATATACCATACGGGGTGTTTGGTATATACCATACGGGAATTATGCAACCGTCTTAGCTCCGGTATGGAACTTGCATACTCGCGTATGGAACTGGCATACGTCAGTATGCAACCGTCATAATTCCGGTATGAAGGCAGTATATTTTTATAAAGCACTTACGGGTAATAATTGATAAATTGTATTTAATGAAAAAGCACCTCCCTTGTTTAGTCCTTTTAATCTGTTTGGTGGCTTGTACAAATGAAGAAACGAAGTTCGAAGCAGCGTTTCAAGAACTGAAAAGCAGCATCCAAAAGCAATATATCCCCGATAAACGAGTGGGAATATGGGACGTGGATTACCGTTTTGCCAAAGGGCAAATTATACTGAAAGGCATAACAACTTCTCCCGAAGCAAAGGAGGCTTTAATTACCGGACTTGAAGCGAAAAACTACCAAACAACGGACAGTCTGCAACTATTGCCCGACGAAACAGCCTTAGAGGGGAAAACCTACGGCATCGTAAACCTGTCGGTATGCAACATACGCATTGAAAACGATTTCTCTTCGGAAATGGTCACGCAGGCTTTGTTAGGAATGCCGGTAAGAGTGTTGCAACAAAACGGATGGTATCACATTCAAACCCCCGACAATTATATGGGTTGGGTACATCGAACAGGCATTGTCCCAATGACCAAGCAGGAATACAACGAATGGAATGCTTCGGAGAAATTGATTGTAACCACTCACTACGGATTTGCTTATGAAAACCCCGGCGCAACATCGCAACCCGTATCAGACGTGGTGGCTGGCGACCGTTTGAGGTGGGAAGGTGTGGAAAGTAGTTTCTATAAAGTATCATACCCCGACGGGCGGAAAGCATATATTGCCAAATCTATTGCCAAACCCGAACAGGAATGGCGCGCTTCATTGAGTCAAGATGCCGGAAGCATTATCCGTACTGCTCGCAGTTTGATGGGAATACCCTATTTGTGGGCAGGAACTTCGTCGAAGGGGGTGGATTGCAGTGGGTTTGTACGTGCTGTGCTGTACCTGCACGATATTATTATCCCGCGAGATGCCTCACAACAGGCTTATGTGGGAGAGCATATTGACATTGCTCCCGATTTCGGCAATCTGCAACCGGGTGATTTGCTCTTTTTCGGTCGTCCTGCCGCCGGTGGGAAGAAGGAACGAGTCATACATGTTGCCATATATACAGGGAATAAACGGTTTATTCATTCGCAAGGATATGTACAAACCGGCAGTTTCAACAGAGAAGACAAGGATTTCGATGAGTATAATTTGAATCGTTTACTCTTTGCCGGACGCATTCTTCCCTCCGTTAACAACTCCAATAGCAACGATATTACCACCACACAGACCAATCCCTATTATTTGCCTCAAGAATAAGCGTATGAAATCAAGCAGAAGAGACTTTCTGAAAAGCGCAGCCCTCACTGTTATGGGGTCAAGTTTAATAACCGGTAAAATATCAGCCGAAAGGCAAACGGCTCCGTTTGCAATCAATCGCATGGGAAATAATGCCCGGATAAAACTGTCTTTTCGACCTTACGAATTGAAGTTACGGCATGTGTTTACCGTTGCCACCCATTCACGCACCGTTACGCCGGATGTACAAGTAGAAGTAACTTATGACGGAATCACAGGCTACGGGGAGGCATCTATGCCGCCCTATTTAGGTGAAAGCACAGAATCTGTTCTTGGTTTTCTTCAAAAGGTGAACTTGGAACAGTTTAGCGACCCGTTTCGGTTAGAAGACATTTTGGCTTATGTGGACGGTATTATGCCGGGAAATACCGCCGCCAAAGCATCGGTGGACATCGCTTTACACGATTTGGTTGGTAAATTGCTCGGCGCGCCTTGGTATAAGATTTGGGGATTGGATAAGGAGAAAGCTCCCTCTACCACTTATACCATTGGGATTGATACGGCGGACGTTGTTCGTGAAAAAACACTGGAAGCAGCCAACCGGTTTAATATCTTGAAAGTAAAACTGGGACGGGACAACGACAAGGAAATGATTAGCACTATTCGCTCGGTGACCAACCTGCCTATTGCCGTAGATGCCAATCAAGGATGGACGGACAAACAATACGCACTCGACATGATTTTCTGGCTCAAAGAACAGGGCATTGTCATGGTAGAGCAGCCGATGCCGAAAACCCGGCTTGACGACATTGCGTGGATTACCCGGCAAAGTCCGCTGCCCATTTTTGCCGACGAATCGCTACAACGGCTTGAAGACATCATAAAAGTGAAAGACGCTTTCTCCGGTATCAACATCAAACTAATGAAATGCACCGGTATGCGTGAAGCATGGAAAATGGTAACATTGGCGCGGGCATTGAACCTAAAAGTGATGGTGGGTTGTATGACGGAAACCTCTTGTGCCGTATCTGCTGCCGCTCAACTCTCTCCTGCGGTGGACTTTGCCGATTTGGATGGGAATTTGCTTATATCAAACGATTTGTTTAAAGGCATGGAAGTGGTGAAAGGAAAAATCACCCTGAATAACTTGCCCGGCATAGGCATCACCAAGTTATAACGCATGAGCCGCTTGCTTAAAACCGCAAACTCACTCCCCCAAGCACGTTAATCCCTTCCGTGGGACACAAATAATAGTATTGATACTCCCTATCGAGTAAGTTATCCCCGCGAAGATATACGGACAGACCTTTGTATAAACGGCAAGTAACCCCGCCACGTAAATTATTAATTGCTGCTATATCATTTGTTGTTTTCTCTCTGGCAACGTATTGATAGCTTAAATTGAATGTCAGCCTCTTGTTAGGATGAACATCGGCAGACAAATCAACGGAATATGCCGGTTTGAATACGAGAACCGGATTATAATATATGCTTTCCCAATTCGCTGTTGTCCGCCAATCATAACTATTCCCCTCTGCGGACAAATTGATTATATCTTTGTAGGTATAAGCAAACCGGATACCGGCATACAAATTGGAGGTCTCGGCTTGTTTAAAGCTGAAGGTTGGCAGAGAAAGACTAATATTGTCGTACCATATCCAATTGCTTCCTTGGTACAAATCGTCTTTCAGGCTTTGATACCCCCCATAAATGTTGAACCAAAAACCGGAAACGGGGGAAGCTTTAAAGCCCAATGTAGCGTTTATCTGCTCGTATGTGTTTGCTATCGGTTGCTGTGAACTCAATTCAGCATAGGGAGAGATAGTCTCCAATCGCCGGAAGTCATTGATTTGCCTGCCACCGGAGGCTTGGGCATATAAAACGTAACTACCGGAGAAAGCACGTTGTACAAGTACATCGGGAGACACTTGCAACTCTTTTCCGAAACCGAACGATACGTCCGCATGAATACCGGCGCGCAGTTTCCAATCCTCGTTGTTCAGTTCATAGTAGGGATTCATGTCCAAAGTCGTGTAATTGCTGAAGTCGGGGTTATCGTAAAAAACATTGTTCATCTTAAAAGCAACGCCTATCGACTGAACATCAGAAATACCGGCAGCGAAGTTGGCTTTCGTCCGCAATATCGTTTCATTGTTGCCCATGGCATCATTCGACTGCGTATCGTTCTTTCTGGAATAATGCAACAGGTTGGTTTCTATTTGAAAACGCAAAGGCAAGGCTTTGTCGAAAGAATGTAACCCCACCCGAACATCACCCAAAACAAACTGTTGCTTTTCGGCAACCGAATATGGCAACAGGTTAAAATCACTCATTTGTCCATGTCCGCTCAATGCTAAGGCAGTGTGTTCAAACCGGTGTTCGTAATCCATTCCTGCGCGGATTTGGTAATACCGGTTTTCCCATTTATCATTCTCCATATATGAATCAGGAAATGTTAGAGTGCCGTCCGTGCCGTCAGCCGACACAGAGAGATTAACTTTATCCCTTTTCGACAAAAACAGATAATTACCTTTAACGTCCACATTGCCATAATTGCCGTAACCAACTCGCGCATATCCCCGCTCTGCCTTGTCCCGTTCTTCTTTTCCGGCAAACATCGGTATCACATTGGCAGGCATTGATTTTACAGGAGAGGCGGCGGCGTCATATTCCACCTTGTTCCGAACAACGGTTGGCTCTTGCACTTGGGGCAATACGTTTATCTTTTGAGCATCCTGTATCTCCGGATTGTATTCCTGTTCTACTATCACGGTGCGGTTCATTGCCGTATCTTTCGGAAGAGTTTGCGCCTGCATGGGCGATAACAGAAAAAGACTTCCTGCCAAAGCAGGCAACCATGTCCGGATGTTTCTTTGTTTCATGGGGTTATATAATCCAATTTGTTGTCTGAATGAACTCGGCGGTTTATTTGCCGGTGTCCAACTTTCGCAATTTGTTTTCAATCATACTCTCTATGTGGTCGTCGGCATGATAATTCTGTTGCAGGCTTAGGAGATATTGGCGTGCTTCCGGCAACTTGCCCATTGCCACATATACGTCCGACAACAAGATAAAACCACGTGCCAACCAATAGGCGTGGGGTGTGCCTTTATCAATAAAATCCAATATCTCTTTTTCGGCTTCCGCATAGTTTCCTTCCGCATAATACCGGTCGGCAATCAGGAACTTTGCTTCTGCCCCGAAAGAAGTACGGGTATCTTTCGCCAAACTCTTTAAGTCATTCATGGCGGCAGCGAAGCTCTTTTGATTCAAATAAGATTTGGCGCGGCAATACCTCGCTTCCGTAGCCAGTTCCGGGCTTAGCTTTCGCATCGAAAGCAGGTCGTCGGCAGCTTGAATGGTTTCAGCGTCGTTATAGATTAAAAATGCGCATCGCAATATGCCGGTTTGCGCCGTCAACCGGCATTCCTCGTCGGATGTTTTGTCTTTCAGCATATTGTAGGAAACCAACGCATCGGCATACTGCTTTAATTGATATTGAACTTCGGCGCGCATCATAAGCACCTGTTCCGAAAAAGGATTGTCCGGATATTCCAACAGTTTACCGGAGTGGAGCAAAACCATATCGTTGTTTTTCTCCGCCTTGCCAATCAGACAAAGGTAATAATGCGCGTTCAAGCTGAATGCTCCTTCGGGAAACGATTGCAAATAAGTGCCGAAACTCTGTTTGGCTTCTTTCGCTTTGCCGCGCATATACACATTTTCCGCTGCCGTATAAGTCAATGAATCTTCCTCGCTTACGTCAAAGCGAATCTGTCCCGGCAGGGCGGACACCATTGCCGCAAATTCGCTTACCCGGTTTGTATCCATATAGATGGACTTTAAATCACGGAGCGAAGTGCGCGCCTCGTCGCTGCCCGGATATTTCTTGATAACGTATTTATATGCTTCAATGGCATTGTTGTAGTCTTCGTTTTGATAATACAGCAATCCTATTTCAGTGGCAGCCGTACGGGCTACCGGGCTTTGAGGATACTTTTGAATCAATTCTTGAAAGGCGGTAATAGCCTGATGGTTGTTGTTCATCAATACATAGGCGTGTCCTTTTTCGTAAAAAGCATTCGTTATGTAAGGCGAAGAAGGGTATTTCCCTATCAAACGGTTCAATGTGGTAATTTTGCCGCTGTAATCTCTCTGAATACCCAAAACCAAAGCTATTTGATAGAAAGAATAATCCCCCCATTGCGTTTCCATACTTTCGGCTTCGGCATAGTATTGTTTAGCTTCGCTGAAGTTACGCGTTTGCAGGTAGCAATCTCCCATTCGGTTATATGTATCTGCTGCTGTTTCATTTTCCCGGTTTATCAAATTCACGTATTTTCTAAACCAATTCAGGGCGAGAGCATAATTCCGTTGATTAAAGGCGATGTAACCTAAATTATAATGAGCCAGCGCATAGGTGTCTTCCCTTTGTTTGGTCTGTTGCAAATAATCGTTGAAATTGCGCGCCGCCAACTGCATGTTTCCTGTGCGATAGTATGCTTCCCCCCGCCAATAATGAGTATCAGCTTTGGTCTGCCGGTTATATTTGCCGGCAACTATCGAACGGTCAAAATAGCTAAGGGCATCCTGAAAAGCGGCATTAGCAAACGATTGCATTCCCAACTGAAACAGAATGTTTTGTTTAGCTTCCATGATTGGTTCGGACGGATGCGTTATCCGTTCGATAGATTTCAAAGCAGCCTCGTAACTGCGTGTGTTCATATAGGTTTCGACCAGATACGAACCGATTTTCCCTGCATATATCGAGTTAGGGAACTCGTTCAGGAAACGTTCGAACACGGTAACGGCTTCCCCGAAAGCAGAGAACGATGTTTCGTATATGCACAAGGCATAATTGTAGGCGGCTTTTTCTTTCACGTTTCGGTCGGTATTCAGTGCGGCTGCCTGTTCAAAAGCCATGCGTGCCTTTGTTTTTTCCGCCGCTTGCAGATAAGACAACCCCAAATGCAGATAGGCGTTCTGTGTTATCTCATCGTTCACCGGAACAACCTGCTCCAAAGCCGCCGCCGCTTTGGAATATACGTCAAGCCGGTAGTACGACAATCCCGCCATATAAAGGGCAGTGCGTTGAGGTGCGCTTTCTCTTGCCATGTATTCCTCAAACGCAGAAATAGCTTTGAGATACTCCCCCGCCTGATAATATACCTCTCCCAGTATGCAGTGCATCTCCGCAGCATAACTATGTTGAGGATACGCCGACAAGTATGAGCGAGCCGTAAGTTCCGCTTTGTCATACTGTTTTTGAAGCAGGTATATTTTCGATATGTAATAAGGAACCAGCGAACCGTACCCGGCATCGTTTTGTAACGACAGAAAGCCCGTCAATGCTTCATCATACTTCTGCTGCGTATAGCGAATATAAGAAATATAATATGTGCAATCCCTTTGGTATCGGGAAGAGGAAGCATGATTGTTTAGTATATCAAACCATATTGCCGCATCAACCGGATGTCCCGTTTTCAGATAAGAAACAGCCGTGCGGTAGGCGGCATCATCTCTTTCATCATCCGCCAAAAGATCTATTTGGGAAGCGAGTAGCAATGTCAATGCTTTCTCGTAATCTTCTCCGTAAAAAGCATTGGCTCCCAACAGTGTGCGAATGCGATTGGTGTATGGAGTGTCGGGATATTTTTGCAAATAGGTCGTCAGCAAAGCCACGCCGACAACGTTATCAAGTTCATAAGTCGAACAAGCTAACATATATTCTGCCTCTTGATACAATTCCGGTAGCAAAGATTGCTGTTCTATAAAAGATTGAAGCGTCGGTATTGCCGCCGCATAATTCTTTTGCAAAAACAATTCCCGTCCTTCTTTATACAGATTAACCGGCGAGGTGATTCCGCCGGCGGTCTGCGCCGGCACAATGCAGGGAATAAAGCTGATGAAAACACAGATAAGTCGCAACATATAAAGTTAAATATATGATACGGCAAATGTAATTAAAAAATATCTTTGCCTATGGTAGTAAGCTGATAAACTTTGTTGATAAGGAAAAACACATCTTGAGAGAACATATTTCAAGGTGTAATTGTTTACGTATTAAGTGTCTATTATTGTTTAACCATTAAATATTTTGAATCATGGCAAAGAAAGTAGCAGTATTAGTAGTGAATCCGGTAAACGGATCAGGTTTGTTCCAATATTTGGAAGCCTTTTTTGAAAACTCCATTCCGTACAAAACTTTCGCAGTAGCCGAAACCACGCACGTGAAAACAAATTCGGGAATCTGTATGCAAACCGACGATGTCGTTGCTAATTTGAAAGGGCATGAAGCTGAATACGATGCGCTGACATTTGCGTGCGGCGATGCCATGCCTAAATTTGGGGAGAATGCAGACAAACAGTACAACCAAGACATGCTGACGGTAATGAAGCGTTTTAATGACAAAGAGAAAATCATTATCGGTCATTGTGCAGCCGCCATGCTGTTTGACAATGTCGGAATAGGAGAAGGCAAGAGAGTGGCATTGCATCCGTATGGCAAACCTCGTGTAAAGAAAGTCATCGGGACAGATGAACAGTCGGTGATTGACGGTAATCTATACACTGCCCAAACTGAAAGCTCAATTTGGACATTGATACCCGGAATACTTAAAGCATTGAAGTAATTAAATGTCAAACGCTACTTAGTTATACGTTAAGAGGGTGTCTCGGTTTTCCGGACACCCTCTTTTCAGTTACTTTCTCAAACCGAGTTCTTTAATAATCTCTCGATACCTGTTGATATCCCTATCTTTCAAATAGTTCAACAACCGGCGGCGTTTACTTACCAATATGGTCAACGCTCTTTCCGTGCTATAATCTTTTCTGTTGAGCTTTAAATGCTCGGTCAGGTGAGAAATACGGTATGAAAACAATGCTATCTGCGATTCGGGCGAACCGGTATCAGTGTTAGACTTCCCGTACTTTTCAAAGATTTCTGTTTTCTTGACTGGATCTAAATACATAACTTTTGCATCTTGATATAAAACAACTAAAGATTGATGGGCGCAAAGATAAGTCTTTCCTTTTATTTCACAAAACTTATTTTATACTCATAGGGCATTTTGTAACAAAAGTATGCCGCCGCAATAATTCAAATGCACTACGGGTTATTTTTATATCTTTGCACTCCCACAGAGGGACAAAGCAGCAATGATTTCAGTAGAAAATTTGAATGTAACATTCCATGTTACTCCGTTATTCGACAATGCCTCCTACGTCATTAATAAGAAAGACCGCATAGCCTTGGTAGGAAAGAATGGTGCGGGAAAGTCCACTATGCTCAAAATATTGGCAGGATTGCAAATGCCTACAAGTGGAAATGTGTCCGTACCTCGTGATGTAACCGTAGGCTACCTGCCGCAAGTAATGGTGTTAGCCGACAAGCGTACGGTTATGGAAGAAGTGGAACAGGCTTTTGAACATATTTTCGCACAACAGGCGGAATTGGAACGAATGACCCGGGAACTTGCCGTACGCACGGACCATGATTCGGATGAATATCACAAGTTGATTGAGCGTTTTACCACCATGAACGAGCGTTTCCTGATGATGCCCGGAGTTGTTAGTTTCCGTGCCGAAGCAGAACGTACGCTTATAGGATTGGGCTTCCGCCGTGAAGATTTCTGCCGCCCTACTTCCGAATTTAGCGGAGGTTGGCGGATGCGCATTGAATTGGCAAAACTATTGCTTCGTCAGCCTGATGTGCTGTTGTTGGACGAACCAACGAATCATCTTGATATTGAGTCCATTCAATGGTTGGAGACTTTTCTTGCCACCCGCGCCAACGCCGTCATGCTGGTTAGCCATGACCGGGCGTTTATCAACAACGTCACCACCCGCACCATCGAAATATCTTGCGGAAAGCTTTACGATTACCGTGTTGCGTACAATCAATTCACGGTACTGCGTAAAGAACGCCGCGAACAACAACAGCGTGCGTACGAAAATCAACGGAAACAAATACAGGAGACGGAAGATTTTATTGAGCGTTTCCGCTACAAAGCCACAAAAGCCGTTCAGGTGCAGAGCCGCATCAAACAATTAGAAAAGATAGAACGCATTGAAGTGGACGAGGAAGACTATTCCGCCTTACGATTAAAGTTTCCGGCGGCTTCGCGTTCGGGCAGTTATCCGGTGGTTTGCGAAGATGTGGAAAAAACATACGGCAAACTCTTGGTGTTTCGCGACGTAAACTGCACTATTTCTCGCGGCGATAAAGTGGCTTTCGTGGGGAAAAACGGCGAGGGGAAGTCCACGTTAGTGAAGTGTATCATGGGGGAAATTGATTGCAAAGGAAAACTAACCATAGGGTATAACGTACGGATAGGCTATTTCGCTCAAAATCAAGCGCAGATGCTTGACGAGAACTTGACGGTGTTTGAAACCATTGACCGCGTGGCAACAGGTGATATTCGTTTGAAGATACGTGACATATTGGGGGCATTTATGTTCGGCGGAGAGGCGGCGGACAAAAAAGTAAAGGTGCTTTCCGGCGGAGAACGTACACGCTTAGCGATGATAAAGCTGCTGCTGGAACCGGTTAACTTCCTCATCTTGGACGAACCGACGAATCACCTAGACATGCGCTCCAAAGACATATTGAAAGATGCCATTCGCGAATTTGACGGCACAGTGATTATAGTCAGCCACGACCGTGAGTTTTTAGACGGGCTGCTCACCAAAGTATATGAATTTGGCGGCGGCAAGGTAAAAGAACATTTGGGAGGCATTTACGATTTCTTACAGACCAAAAAGGCGGAAAGCCTGAACGAATGGAGCGCCACATTGCCGGAAACGAAACAGGAAAATAAAACATCATCTTCTTATTCCGCTACCCCGCTTTCTTCCAAATCCAGCTATGAAACCCGAAAGGAGAACAGCAAAAAGATCAAAAGAATGGAAAAGCAAGTGAGCGACTGCGAAGCGAAGATTGAGAAGCTGGAAACAGAACTGAAACATACGGAGAGCCGGATGGCTACTCCCGAAGGGGCTTCGGACAAGGAGCTTTATGCACAATACCGACTTCTTAAAGAGCAATTGGATAAGGCAGTGGAAGAATGGGAGCAACGCTCGGAGGAATTGGGAAAACTTTAACCTCTTGCGACTTCCGGGGATTCTACAAAATAGTTACTTTTGCATATCATTATCTAATTATTAATTAATAGTAGTATCATAACAAATATGCCGATTATATCCGTTCGTGGCAATGAGATGCCTGAATCTCCTATCAGAAAATTGTCCCCTTTGGCTGATGCGGCTAAACAGCGAGGAACGCACGTTTTCCATTTAAACATCGGACAACCCGATTTGCCCACTCCCCAAGTGGCGATTGATGCCATACGGAACATAAACCGAAGCATTTTAGAATACAGTCCGAGCGCCGGATACAGAAGCTACCGCGAGAAACTTGTTCATTATTACCGAAAGTTCAACATTCATCTTACGGCAGACGATATTATTGTTACCACAGGAGGTTCGGAAGCAGTGTTGTTTGCTTTCCTGTCATGCCTCAATCCGAGCGACGAAATTATTGTTCCCGAGCCGGCTTATGCCAACTATATGGCTTTTGCCATCTCGGCAGGAGCCACAATCCGTACCATTACCACTACCATAGAAGAGGGTTTTTCCCTGCCCAAAGTAGAGAAGTTCGAAGAATTGATTAATGAGCGCACCAGAGGCATTCTCATTTGCAATCCGAATAATCCGACAGGTTACCTGTACACCCGTAAAGAGATGAACCAGATTCGCGATATAGTGAAGAAGTACGACCTTTTCCTTTTTTCGGACGAAGTCTATCGTGAATTCATTTATACCGGCTCGCCATATATCTCTGCCTGTCATTTGGAAGGCATTGAAAACAATGTGGTGCTTATAGATTCGGTATCCAAACGCTATTCGGAATGTGGTATCCGCATTGGCGCACTGATCACGAAGAATGAAGAAGTGCGTAAGGCTGTCATGAAGTTCTGCCAAGCTCGTTTAAGCCCTCCGTTGATAGGTCAAATTGCCGCCGAAGCCTCACTTGATGCTTCCGAAGAATACTTACGCGAGATTTACGATGAATACGTAGAACGCCGCAAATGCCTTATTGATAGATTGAACCGCATTCCCGGCGTATATTCACCCATTCCAATGGGGGCGTTTTATACTGTTGCCAAACTGCCTGTTGATGATTCGGATAAGTTTTGTGCATGGTGTCTTTCCAGTTTCGAGTACGAGGGGCAAACGGTGTTCATGGCTCCCGCTTCCGGTTTCTATACCACTCCCGGAGCAGGGCGAAACGAAGTGCGCATAGCCTATGTATTAAAGAAACAAGATTTGATACGTGCTCTTTTCGTATTGCAGAAAGCATTGGAAGCATATCCGGGAAGAACGCTTTGATAATTTACCAATCACAACGGCTTAGGAAACCTATGGTTTAAATGCTATCTTTTTTCATTGCTAAAAGAATCTATCGCGACAATACTGGTGGGAAAAAGGTTTCCCGCCCGGCGGTAATGATTGCCGTAACGGGTATTGCTATTGGTTTGGCAGTGATGATTGTGGTTGTGTCCGTAGTTGTCGGTTTCAAGAAAGAGATACGAGATAAGATTATCGGCTTTGGGTCGCACATTCAAATTAGCAACCTCGATGCCATGTATTC
>SNRY01000328.1_pt1 | contig 17285 bp, 16 predicted proteins | sample 4693421 | NCBI WGS metagenome assembly SNRY01 (sample SAMN11003215, study PRJNA524138) | termite gut metagenome | isolation source: Bacteroidetes bacterial symbionts from single cell of protist host amplifed... | host: Streblomastix strix ... | reverse complement strand
TGATGGATTTAAAAACAGGATTCTCTCTAAAATAATGGCGCTCACTATCATACAACTCATTAACAAATTAAGTAACAAGAATATTAACAACTTAAAAACTTGTATTGCCTAAATGCACTACGGGTTAGTGTATATTTTGGTGCTGTACAAAGCTAATATGAAACAAATACGTTATCTTTGTGAAAGATAAATCATAACTGAAAGCATAAATGAAAAGACTATTGTATGGAGCGGCATTTGTTTTTGCTATTACTTTATTGTTCACGTCTTGCACACCGGAAGACGAATCTTTTGATGAATTACTTTTGCCCGGTGTATGGCAGGCGGGAACGTTTCATTACAAATACAATTCAAACCATTCCGGCACTACATGGGATACGAGCGATAATGTGACGGAAAGCGAGGCTCAGGAATTTACTTGGACGCTCAGCGGCTCTACGCTCACCCAACTCCATATTATCGTAGAGGTTGTTTTGCCCGAAACGCGAGCTACCGTCCCTAAAGTCTATACCGTTACGAAACTGACGGAAACAAGCCTGATATACAAAGACGATTTCAGTAAATCTTGGTCTTTCACCAAAGTGAGATGAACTCTCGACCCTCAATGATCCCCTTTCCATAAATATGAAAAAAGGACTAAAGATATTTCTCATTTCGCTGGGGGCGTTGGTTGCAGCAGCCATATTGGTTGTGTGCGTAGTGCTATGGATAGTATTTACGCCGGAAAAAATAACGCCGATAGTCCGCAACGAAGCAGCAAAACTCATTGCCTGCCGATGGGAAATAAGTAGCGTGGAAATGACTTTTTTTAGCACCTTTCCTAAATTCGGATTGGAAATAAAGGGACTTACTGTGATTAACCCCTTTCCCGGAGCGCCTTGTGATACGTTGGTCGGCATACGGAAACTAAGAGGGGCAGTGGATATAGAAGCCTTGCGAAAAAATAAGGAACTAATACTTAGTGAAATCTATTTGTCGGACGGAAAGATGTGCGCTTTTATAGATGATTCCGGCAAAGCCAATTTTGACATCTTTTTCGCCGATACGACAGAGTTTGCGCTAAACCATATCTTTGCGGACAACATCCGCATGACAAACATAGATTTGTGCTACATTGACGAACAATCGAACATGAAAGTTCACGCGGCACATCTCAAGGCAACCATGAAAGGGTTTCTACAAGAAGATATGCTACAAGCAAACATATCCGTTGATGCGCCCGAAACCTCGTTGGCATATAATGGCGAACAATATCTGAACCATACTCCGCTGAAAATGGATTTGCTTTCGGATATAAACCTGCTGCAACAGTCGGTAAATATGAAAGAACTTTCGCTTTCGGTGTCCGGTATGACTTTTCATTTGAGCGGATCGGTAGCAAACGATACGTTGACCCATTCTCTCGTTACCGATTTATCCTATCAATGGGAAAATTGGTCTTTGAAAACTTTGGCTGCCTTGACGCCACCCTCCCTTTCTGCTTATTTGAAAGGCATGGAAATAGATGGCAAATTATCCTCCGAAGGAACGCTGAAAGGCATTTACAACGATAGCGTTATGCCTTCGGTCAACCTTCATCTGACGTTCAAAGACGGTATGTTGAAACATGCGGGCTTGCCGTTTCCCTTGAAAGCGATACATGCGGATATAGATTTTGATACCGACCGGAAAGATGATTTGGGCGCAACGCTACATATCAATCATTTTAGCGCCGATACTCCGCAGTCTTCCGTGAAGATTACAGGAAAAGCAGACAAACTCTTTTCCGACAATATACATGCCGATTTGAAAACGGATGCCGCACTTGTTTTAAGTGAATTTGCTCCACTGCTTCCCGGCAACATGAAAGTGGCAATGAATGGAATGGTTTCGGGCAGCATACAATCCGGCATAACCTTGAACAACCGGGCGGGACAACCCGTTGCAGTAGAAGACATAACGCTTTCCGGCTCGTTGAAGTTGCATAATCTGGATATAATGTATGACACCTTATCGCTGCAAGCCCATAGCGCTCAAATTAATTTTGCTTTGCCCCATGTAAAAAATACTAATCAATTACTGCCATTCGTTTGTGATTTTCGTTTCGACGATTTGACGGCAAGCGTAGATACCATAAGCATCAGCATGATAGATTCCTCCGGAAAACTTTCGATAGAACCGAAGCATGGAAAAGCGGAACGACAGAAAATAGACATGGTTTATAACGGCGGAAAACTGCTGGCAACCATGGGAAAAGACTCCATGACGGTTGACAAAATAAACATGAAAATGGGTGCGGCGTATGCCGGCGCACAACAAGACCTGTTCTTGCAATGGATGCCGTGCGGATCCGTAGATATGAAAGGAGCCAAAGCTTCTGTTTCCGCGTTCCCCTATCCGGTAGAGATTCCTGCCCTCAACATGGAGTTTAACCCGAAAGAATTTCATATTGCGCAAGCTGACGTTATAATTGATAAGTCCGACTTCAGTCTATCCGGCAAATTGAACAACCTGCTATCTTCCTATCGAGGTGATTCCATACTTAGGGGAGAATTTACGCTCGTTTCGATAAACACCGACGTTTCCCAATTAATGGAAATGACAAACGGACTTGGAAGCAGTGAAAAAGATTCAATGGCAGTTGCTTCCGGCGGTCCCTATATGGTTCCCTCAAACATGGACATGCTGCTGCATTCCCGCATCGGGTGTGCCACGATGGGTAGCAATATGATGCGCGATTTCAAAGGAGATGTACGTGTATGCAACGGGTTTTTGGTATTGGACGATTTGACGTTCTCTCTGTCCGGTGCCGATATGCAGTTAACAGCCATGTATCGTACGCCGAGAAAGAACCACCTCTATGCGGGCTTTGATTTCCACATACCGAATGTTGAAATAGACAAAATGCTGGAAATGGTACCCGATTTGGACTCCATTATGCCTATGTTGCGCTCTTTTAGAGGCGAGGGTGAGTTGCACATTGCCGCCGAAACATATATGGATTCATTGTATAACATCAAAATGTCAACATTGCGTGGGGCGTCGTTCATCAAAGGAAAAAACTTGGTATTGATGGACGGGGAAACATTCGACAAGATAGCTAAAACACTCAGATTCAATAAACAGGCAGCAAACAAAGTGGACAGTCTGTCCGTAGAATTTACCATATTCCGAAATGAAATAGATGTTTACCCATTCCTGATAGTCATGGACAAATATAAGGCAATCATAGGGGGACGTCATAATTTGGATATGAGCTTTGATTACAATATCACGGTGGTGGAAAGTCTGCTCCCTTTCCGGCTTGCGCTCGATGCAAAAGGCACTTTGGATGATTTGAAAATTCGGTTGGCAAAAAGTAAATACCCTGAAATGTATCGCCCCGTAGTAAGAAAAGAAGTTGAGAAAAGACGATTGGAACTGCGAAGTCTTATTCGTAATTCATTGATTGAAAAGATTCATTAACTTTGCCAATTCGTAGGTGCCTGCATAGGCAGGTCGTTTATCGTAAATCGTATGTTTGGTGAGTTGGAAAAAAGTTTTTGCTATTATATGGGCGGGGCAACTGTTCTCTATTCTTAGCAGCAGTATTGTCGATTTTGCGTTGGTTTTGTGGTTGAGTATCGAAACCAAATCGGCAGAAGTTTTGGCAATGGGTCTGTTGGCTGTTTTGCTTCCTCATTCGCTTCTCGGTTTGGTGTCGGGGGTCTTTGTTGACCGTTGGAGCCGTAAGCTGACAATGATTGTATCCGATTCGTTTATAGCTCTCTGTACATTGGTGATCGCCGGCATGTTTTGGGGAGGAAGGGTGGAAATACGGTACATTTATTTGTTGTTGATTCTGCGCTCTATTGGCTCCGCTTTTCATGCTCCCGCCATGCAGGCATCTGTACCTTTGCTGGCTCCGGCGGAACAACTGACGCGCATTGCGGGTGTCAATCAAATGATTTATTCCATTTGCAACATTGCGGGTCCTTTGTTGGGAGCACTTCTCATCGGACTATTCAATATTTCTTATATTCTAATGATAGACGTTGTGGGTGCGCTCATAGCCTGCTGTTCCTTGCTGTTTGTCTGGATTCCGAATCCGGAACGCAAAGAGAAAACTCAATTAAATATTTGGAACGATTTACGAGAGGCAGCAGGCGGCGTATACGCCGTCAAAGGGTTGGTATCCTTGTTTCTTATTTCCGTTTTGGCTACTTTTGTGATTATGCCTGTTTCCGCTCTCTTTCCATTGATGACATTAAATCATTTTTCAGGAAGCGTTTTCCAAATGGGACTCATAGAGGTCATGTGGGGAAGTGGTATGCTGTTAGGAGGAGGAATCATTGGAATTTGGAGATTGAAGATAAACAAGATTTTTCTAATCAACGGCATGTATATACTGTTAGGTCTCAGTTTCCTTCTCTCCGGGTTGTTGCCTCCCGAATGGTATATACTGTTTGCAGTGTTTTCTTTTTTCGGTGGCATGGCTGGCAGTATTTATTATGCCTCTTTCGTGGCTGTGATTCAATTGCGAGTAGCTCCTGGCATATTGGGGCGGGTATTTTCCGCTTATTCGAGCATGAATCTGTTGCCGTCCATGTTGGGGTTATTGGGAGCCGGATTCATTGCCGATACTATTGGTATAGGTGCCACATTCTTTATTTCGGGAGTAGTAGTTTGTTTTTTAGGAATTGTTTCTTGTTTTCTTCCGGCGATGTTCTCGTTGGGAAAAGATATTTAAAATAATGATATTATGAAAAGACGTCCGTTATCAAAATCACAGATGATTTGTATTACCCTTCTTTGGGCGGCGCTTTGTTATGTCATACTTACCGGTGCGAAACGCATTGACGGTCCGGTTATTTTGTCTATTATCACGTCGGCGGCATTGGTGTTTATTCCGATATATAGATCTATCAGAAAAAATAAATAAAACATTACCTTTGCCGCATCATATCCGAAAATTATCAAGACATGAACAGTTTTAGCGATTTAATAATCAAACGTCGCAGCACCCGTAAATTCACCGGTGAGGCGCTTTCTCAAGACCAAGTGGTTGCCTTGTTGAAAGCCGCTTTAATGTCTCCTTCATCCAAGCGTAACAATTCGTGGCAATTCATTGCCATCGAAGACAAAGAGCTATTGAAAGCTCTTGCCGGATGCAAAGAACAGGGCGTTGCTTTTATGGTAGATGCCGCTTTAGCGGTAGTAGTTCTGGCAGACCCTTCGGTAAGTGATGTTTGGATTGAAGATGCCTCCATCGCTTCTGTTATTATGCAATTGCAAGCCGAAGATTTGGGATTAGGCAGTTGCTGGGTACAGATACGCGAACGGCAAACAGCCTCCGAAGAACCTGCGAGCGAGTATATCCGCCGTCTGTTAAACATTCCTTTGCCGTTGCAAGTGCTGTCGGTGATTGCTGTCGGTCATAAGGCAGCGGAACGCAAACCTTTCAATGAGGAGTTTCTTCAGTGGGAAAAAATCCATATCAACAAGTTTGGAGAAAAGTAACGGTGAATACGGAGAGCATTATCTTCGTCGGTGCCGGAAACTTGGCAACTTGTTTGGCAAAGGCTTTTTACCGCAACGGTTACCGCATCATGCAAATTTACAGCCGTACGGAACTATCGGCGCGAACATTGGCAAAAGCCGTGGATGCGGACTATACCTTCAATCTGCATGAACTATCGGCAAACGCTTCGCTCTATATCGTTTCTCTTACGGATTCTGCTTTTATGGAACTCCTGCCAGAAATAATCGCCGGTAGGAAACGTGCTTTATGGGTGCACACTGCGGGAAGTATCCCGATGAGCGTATGGGAAAACCGGACACAACGATATGGGGTGCTTTATCCATTGCAAACGTTTAGCAAGCATCGTGAAATTGATTTCCGGCACATTCCTTTCTTTATAGAGGCTGCCGACAGGGAAGATACGGACTATTTGAAATCTCTTGCTGCTGTTCTTTCCGATAAGGTTTACGAAGCCGATTCCGTGCAACGGGAACACTTCCATTTGGCAGCAGTGTTTGCTTGTAATTTTGTTAATCATCTCTATACGTTGTCGGCAGATTTATTAGAAAAGCACCGCTTTTCTTTCGAAGTGCTGCTTCCGCTGATTGATGAAACTGCACGTAAAGTGCATGAGCTATCTCCTAAACATGCGCAAACCGGTCCTGCCGTCCGTTATGATAAAGAGGTAATGGGCAAACATTTGAGTATGCTTGCCGAGATGCCGGAAATGCAGGAGATTTACCGGCTTTTGAGTGAAAATATATATAAATCAACATGTAAAGATTGCCAATAATGTCCACCATCAACTATGATTTAACAAAGATAAAAGCTCTGGTATTTGATGTTGACGGCGTGTTAAGTACCGATGTGATGTCTCTGCATCCCTCCGGCGAACCTATGCGCACTGCCAATGTGAAAGACGGGTATGCTATCCAACTGGCAGTAAAACAGGGTTTGTATGTCGCCGTCATTACCGGAGGACGGACGGAAGCTGTTCGCCTGCGATATGCCGGCTTGGGGATAGCGGATATTTATATGCACTCAGTCGTGAAACTTCATGATTATTGTCATTTTCGGGATAAATATCAACTGAAAGATGAAGAGATTCTTTATATGGGTGATGATATTCCCGACTTGGAAGTATTGCAAACATGCGGCTTGCCTTGTTGTCCCAAAGATGCGACTTTTGAAGTTAAGAAAAATGTTCTTTATATCTCTCATTGTAGCGGCGGGCAGGGTTGCGGACGCGATGTTGTGGAGCAGGTTTTGAAGGTGCAAGAAAAATGGATGGTTGGAGATGCTTTCGGCTGGTAACAAGGGATATAAAATAATATTGGCTTCCAATTCTCCCCGGAGGAAGGAGTTGCTTGCCAGTCTCGGTATTGAATATACTGTAAAAATCATACCCGATATTGACGAATCTTTTCCCGAAACACTGAAAGGTGAGGAGATACCTTTATATATTGCCCGGCAGAAAGCGGATGCTTACAAACGGGTAATCCGTCCTGACGAATTGGTTATTACTGCCGATACGATTGTTTGGCTCAATGGAGAAACTTTAGGCAAGCCAGATAATACGACCGATGCCACGCAAATGCTTTGTAAACTGTCTGGAAAGACGCATCAGGTCATCACGGGGGTGTGTCTTACTACTGCCGATTGGCAGAAATGCTTTGCTTCTCTTACGGAAGTAACCTTTTCCACTTTAACGCAAGAGGAAATTGATTATTATATCAGCAACTACCGTCCTCTTGATAAAGCCGGTTCTTACGGGGTGCAAGAATGGATAGGTTTTATAGGGGTGGAAAGAATATCGGGTTGCTATTATAATGTGATGGGGTTGCCGGTGCAAAGGTTGTACAAGGAGTTGAGAAGCATCATGCAGTAATTTCTCTTATAAAAGGGGTGGTAAATTAAACTGCATCAGTTATATTGGAGTTTTCATAATTAACAGATAAAACAGAATGAAATTCAGGGCTATTATTCCTGCACGTTATGCTTCCGTGCGATTTCCGGGTAAACCTTTGGCGAGGCTTGGGGGAAAAACTGTGATTCAGCGGGTGTATGAACGGACAGCAGAGGTGTTTGCCGATGTTTACGTGGCTACGGATGATGCTCGCATAGAGGATGCAGTGAAGGCTTTTGGGGGGAATGTGGTTATGACTTCGTCTAATCACAAGAGTGGAACGGAACGGTGTTACGAGGCTTGTTTGAAAACGGGAGAGGGTGATGTGGTTGTGAATGTGCAAGGTGATGAGCCTTTTGTTCAGCCATCTCAGTTAGAAGAATTGATGAGGTGTTTTCAAGTTTCTTCCACGCAGATTGCGACGTTGGTTACTCCTTTTTCCGGCAGGGAGGGGTTTGAAACGCTGGCAAATATCAATGCGCCGAAAGTGGTGCTTGACAAGGATATGAATGCTTTGTATTTCAGTCGTTCCGTTATTCCCTTTCAAAGAAATGCGGAGCAGAGTTCTTGGTTGGAAAATCATGTTTATTACAAACATATCGGGTTGTATGCTTATCGCTTGGATGTGCTGAAAGAAATTGTTTGTTTGCCCTTTTCTGCGTTGGAGAAAGCTGAATCATTAGAGCAGCTCCGGTGGTTGGAAAACGGGTATAAAATAAGAGTCGGCATTACGAGCGTGAAAACCATAGGGATTGATACTCCCGAAGATTTGGAGCGTGCCGAGTGTTTTTTAAAGCAAAATCATAGTTAAATAGAGTTTTATTGTTCAATTGATTATATTTGTCGCACTTTTGTTCTATTAACCACATTTAATCAATTTCAATCACGCATGAGAAGTTATTTGTATGTAACAGCGTTTGTTTTTACTTTTTTAATGCCCGGCGAGGTGTTCGTACCAAACGTATTTGAATCTATTTTTGCTACAAGCACCAAAATAGGCTCTTATACCTTTAGAGATGGTTCGGTATATACCGGAGAGTTGAGATATAAGAAACCGCATGGCAAGGGGAAGACACTGTTTAAAAACGGAGATACATACGAAGGGAGCTACAGGAAAGGAAAACGGGAAGGGTTTGGTATCTATATATATAATTCCGTCGGCGACAGGTATGAAGGGATGTGGCTGAATGACCAATTTCACGGAGATGGCGTTTATTATTTCGCAAATAATAATAAGTATACAGGTGCTTGGTATGAAGGTCTTCAAGAGGGAGAAGGAACGATGCACTATCACAACGGGGATACGTATGTGGGGAATTGGAGGAATAATAAACGGGAAGGTGAAGGGACTTATACGTGGAAAAACGGAACTAGGTATAAAGGCAACTGGGTGAACGACAAGAAAGAAAGAAAAGGGGTGATGGTGTGGGATGACGGTACCGAATATAACGGCGATTGGATGAGTGATATTCGGGAAGGTGAAGGGACATATAGATATGTGCATGGCGACGTATATACGGGACAATGGCATGAGGATGTGCAACACGGGAGGGGTATTTATACCTTTTCTTCGGGCGATCGTTACGAGGGGGCTTATCTTTTGGGAAAGCGCACGGGAGCCGGTATTTCTTATCATGCCAATGGTGACAAATATATCGGCAATTTTTATGACGGCGTGCAAGAGGGTCGCGGTATTTTTGTGTGGGAAAACGGTTCTGTTTACGAAGGGGATTGGAAAGACAACAAGCGCAACGGGCATGGCACTTATAAATGGAAAAACGGTGATGTATATACAGGCGAATGGAAAGATAATCAACTTAACGGAAAAGGTATGTTACTTCTTAGTGAGGGTGATAAATATGAAGGTAGATTCGTTGACGGATTGAAAGAAGGACACGGCATCGAAACAACTAGAGACGGAAAGCGTTTTGAAGGTACTTTCAAAAAGGGGATAAGGGACGGCATATTTACAGAGAAAGACAGTAACGGGGCAGTAGTTCGCAAAGTTACTTATCATTTGGGGATTCCCGATGAATAAATTTTGCGTATAACATAAAGGTACTATATTTGCGCGCAAATATAAAAATCTATATTAATGAACGAAGCACAAATTCTCATAAAGAAGGTAACGGAAGGAATTCAGGAAAAAAAGGGCAAGGACATCACGGTTGTTGATTTGACGAACATCGAAAATGCTATCTGTAACTATTTTATAATTTGTCAAGGCAATTCTCCCAACCAAGTAGGAGCTATTGTTGATTCTATTAAAGAGTCTGTCAGGAAAGCTATAAATATTAAACCCTTTGGCATAGCGGGACTTAAAAATGCGGAATGGGTGGCAATGGATTACTCGGATATTCTGGTGCATGTTTTCCAACCGCAAGCCCGTACTTTCTATAATTTGGAACAGCTTTGGACGGGTGCTAAGTTAATCAATGTTCCAAATATCGAATAAATCATCATTATGAACGATAAAAACAAGAAACAAGGTAAGCCGAATGTACCCAAATTCAATTTGAATTGGATGTACATGATTATAGCTGCAACGCTTTTGGGACTTTATATAACAAACGACAATGGAGATGCAAATAAGGAAGTATCTTATGATGAATTTCAACAATATGTTAGCGACGACTATATAAAGAATGTAATCGGCTATGACGACAGTACGGTGGAGGCATACATCAAACCTGATCACGTGAAAGATGTGTTCAAGCAAGATTCAAGCCGTGTAGGCAGAAATCCGTTGGTTACAACGGAAGCTCCTTCGCGTGAGAGTCTGAACAAGTTTTTGGAAAAAGCCAAGGAAGCGGGACATCAAGTCTCTGTAAAATACGGGAAAAAGAAAAATTACTTCAGCTCATTTTTGTTGAGTGTACTGCCTTTCGTGATTGTTATTGGGCTTTGGCTTTTCCTGATGCGCAGGATGGGCGGCGGCGGAGCCGGGGGCGGTAGCGGCGTTTTCAGTGTAGGGAAATCGAAAGCGCAATTATTTGAAAAAGGAACTTCTGTGAACGTAACGTTTAAAGACGTGGCGGGGCTTGCCGAGGCAAAGCAGGAAGTGGAAGAAATAGTGGAATTTTTAAGAAAACCTCAAAAATATACGGATTTAGGAGGGAAGATTCCCAAGGGTGCATTGCTGGTTGGTCCTCCGGGAACAGGCAAAACGCTGCTGGCAAAAGCGGTTGCCGGTGAGGCGGATGTGCCGTTTTTCTCTCTTGCGGGTTCTGATTTTGTGGAAATGTTTGTGGGCGTAGGAGCTTCGCGAGTGCGTGATTTGTTTAAACAGGCAAAAGAGAAGGCTCCGTGTATTGTCTTTATTGATGAGATTGACGCCGTAGGGCGCGCGCGCGGGAAAAATCCGAGTATAGGAGGTAATGACGAACGCGAAAATACGTTGAACCAGTTGTTGACAGAGATGGATGGTTTCGGTTCCAACAGCGGGGTTATTATTCTTGCGGCTACCAACCGTGTTGATGTATTGGATCATGCTTTGTTGCGTGCGGGGCGTTTTGACCGTCAAATACATGTTGACCTCCCCGATTTGAATGAGCGCAAAGAAGTGTTTGGCGTGCATCTTCGCCCCATAAAAACAGATGATTCGGTGGATGTGGAGCTTTTGGCACGACAAACGCCCGGATTTTCCGGGGCGGATATAGCCAATGTCTGTAATGAGGCGGCTCTTATTGCTGCGCGTCACGGTAAAAAGTTCGTGGGTAAGCAGGACTTTCTCGATGCCGTAGATCGCATTATCGGCGGATTGGAAAAAAAGAGCAAAATAACAACGGAAAACGAACGCCGGACAATTGCTATTCACGAAGCAGGTCATGCCAGTCTGTCATGGCTGTTGGAATATGCCAATCCGCTTATCAAAGTTACTATTGTTCCGCGTGGTCGTGCATTGGGAGCTGCGTGGTACTTGCCCGAAGAACGTCAAATAACGACTAAAGAACAGATGCTCGACGAGATGTGCGCAACTTTGGGCGGACGTGCGGCGGAAGATGTTTTTATCCATAAAATATCAACGGGCGCCATGAATGATTTGGAGCGTGTGACTAAGCAGTCATACGGAATGGTGGCATATTTAGGCATGAGTGATAAGTTGCCTAATTTATGTTATTACAGCAATGAGGATTATTCGTTCAGCAAACCATATAGCGACCGTACAGCCGATGTGATTGATGAAGAGGTGAAGCAAATGATTAATGAGCAATATGAACGCGCCAAACAGATTTTATCCGAACATCAGACTGAACATGGGCAGTTGGCGCAATTATTGATAGAGAAGGAAGTTATTTTTGCGGAAGATGTAGAACGTATCTTTGGCAAACGTCCTTGGACGTCGCGCTCGGAGGAGATTATGGCAGCTAAAGAAAAGAAAAATAAGCCTAAGTCTAAAGATACGAAAGTTAAAAACGAATCTGGTATTGTAGTAGAAGAAAAACAATCTCCAGAAGTGGCAGTCACAAAAAGGAAGCGAAAAACTACGAAAGAAAAAGAATAAACTTGAAAAGCAGTTTTATACAGCGTACTTTTACAGGGATATTATTTGTTGCAATATTAGTCGGTAGTATTCTTTTCGGGCCTCTATCCTTTGAGTTGCTTTTTATTGTTATTACCCTATTGACATTGTGGGAGTTTTTGAATCTGATAAACCGGACAGAGAGGATAAGAATCCAAAAATTACCGGTCATGCTGGGAGGCGGTTATCTTTTCGTCGCATTTATGTTATTTTGTCAAGGGGCGGTTGATGGGCGAATCTTTGTCCCCTATCTTTTTTTTATCATTTATGTGCCGGTTAGCGAACTTTATTTGAAGCGGACAACCCCAATAGTTAATTGGGCATATAGTATGCTAAGTCAATTCTATGTGGCACTGCCTTATGCGTTGTTAAATGTATTGGCTTTTCGCTATGTTCCTATCGGCAATGGTTCGAATTATAATCCTATTATATTGTTATCCGTTTTTGTTTTTATCTGGTTAAACGATACGGGGGGGTATTGCGTAGGCTCAGCCATAGGTAAACACCGGCTTTTTGAACGGATATCTCCTAAAAAGTCATGGGAGGGAACTGTTGGAGGAGGAGTTTTGGCAATAGTTTCGTGCGTGTTCTTTGCGTATTTTTTTCCGCTACTGCCTATTATTAAATGGGCAGGTTTGGCATTGACGGTTGTTGTGTTCGGAACATGGGGCGATTTGATTGAATCCTTATTGAAACGTCAGTTGGGGGTAAAAGATTCGGGTAACATTCTTCCCGGACACGGCGGTATGCTCGACCGTTTCGACAGCGCTTTGCTGGCTATTCCCGCGGCAGTGATATATTTGTTTTTGACTGCATCATGACATGAAGGTAACAGAACGTTTTTTTAAGTATGTTACTTTCGATACGCAGTCCGATGAAAACATCCACACCACTCCGAGCACTCCGGGACAAAAGGTTTTTGCCGAATACCTGAAAACCGAATTAGAGTTGTTGGAGCTTACAGACATTACTTTAGACGAACACGCCTATCTGTTTGCCACTCTTCCTGCTAATACGGATAAAGACATTCCCGTTATCGGCTTCATTGCTCATTTGGATACAAGCCCCGATATGACGGGGAAGAATGTTTCTCCCCGCACCGTTTCAAACTATGACGGGGAAGATATTATTCTTTGTGCGGAAGAAAACATTGTATTGTCTCCATCAAGATTTCCGGAACTGTTGAATCATACGGGCGAAGATTTAATCGTAACTGACGGAAAGACGCTTTTGGGGGCTGATGACAAAGCAGGTATCGCCGAGATTATTTCGGCAATGGAATATCTGAAAGAGCATCCGGAAATCAAACATGGTAAGATTCGTATTGCGTTCACGCCCGACGAAGAAATAGGGAGAGGGGCGCATTGGTTTGATGTCGAAAAGTTTGGTTGCCGGTGGGCTTATACCATAGACGGCAGCGAAGTAGGCGAATTGGAATACGAGAACTTCAACGCCGCCTCGGCAAAGGTAACTTTCAAGGGACGAAACGTGCATCCGGGATACGCCAAAGGCAAAATGATTAATTCCATGCTGGTTGCCAACCGTTTTGTGGCAATGCTTCCCAAGGACGAAACACCGGAACAGACCGAGAAATATGAAGGTTTCTATCATCTTACGGGTATGGCGGGCAACGTGGAAGAAAGTACGCTTACTTATATCATTCGCGACCATCATCCAAACAAATTCAAAGCCCGTAAACAAGAAATGGAAAGTTTGGTACGTGCTATCAATGCCGAGCATGGTGATGGAATGGCAACACTTGAGTTGCACGACCAATATTATAATATGCGGGAAAAAATTGAACCGGTGATACACATCGTTGATATTGCCCGCGAGGCTATGAAAGCAATGGGGATAGTTCCAAATGTAAAGCCCATTCGTGGCGGGACGGACGGTGCGCAACTGTCATTCAAAGGGCTTCCTTGTCCAAATATTTTTGCAGGAGGAATTAATTTTCATGGGAGGCATGAGTTTATTCCTGTGCAAAGCATGGAAAAAGCCGTGAATGTGATTGTGAAAATAGTGGAAACCCTTAATCAATGAAACAAACGCCGTATATTATTAATCCGTCAATTTCCTATACCGTACCCGTTTAGGTTCTTCATTTCCCAATCTTTTCATCTTATTCTCTTCGTATTCGGAATAAGAGCCTTCAAAATAGAAAACATTGGATTCACCTTCAAAGGCTAAAATGTGGGTGCATACTCTATCGAGGAACCAACGGTCGTGTGATATAACCACTGCACAACCTGCAAAATTCTCCAAACCTTCTTCGAGAGCACGCAAAGTATTTACGTCAATATCATTGGTTGGTTCGTCCAGCAAAAGAACATTCCCTTCTTCTTTCAATGCTATAGCCAAATGGAGGCGATTCCGCTCCCCTCCCGAAATCATGCTGCAAAGTTTTTCCTGATCGGCTCCTGAGAAATTGAAACGTGAGAGATAGGCGCGCGAATTAATCTCCCTTCCACCGATTCGGATTAATTCGCTTCCTCCGGAAACTACCTGATACACGCTCTTTACCGGGTCAATATCCTTGTGTTGCTGATCCACATACGTTATTTTTACAGTTTCACCCACCTCAAACGCACCTTTATCCGCCTTTTCCATGCCCATAATCAAGCGGAAAAGAGTGGTTTTTCCCGAACCGTTCGGTCCGATTACACCTACAATACCGTTTGGGGGAAGCATGAAGTTAAGATTGTCAAAAAGCAATTTGTTTCCGTAGGCTTTTGCAACGTTTTGGGCTTCTATCACTTTATGACCCAAGCGCGGACCGTTGGGAATAAAGATTTCCAGCTTTTCCTCCTTGGCTTTTTGGTCTTCATTCAATAGTTTGTCGTAAGAGTTCAAGCGCGCTTTTCCTTTGGCTTGGCGGGCTTTGGGAGCCATACGCACCCATTCCAATTCTCTTTCAAGGGTTTTACGGCGTTTGCTTGCTGTTTTTTCTTCCATTTCCATCCGCTTGGTTTTCTGTTCAAGCCATGAAGAATAATTTCCTTTCCAAGGAATACCTTCGCCGCGGTCAAGTTCCAGAATCCACCCCGCTACGTGATCCAAGAAATAACGGTCATGCGTTACGGCAATAACTGTGCCCTCATATTTTTGCAAATGCTGTTCCAACCAATCAATAGACTCTGCATCCAAATGGTTCGTCGGCTCGTCGAGCAATAAAATATCCGGTTTTTGCAGTAAAAGGCGGCAAAGAGCTACGCGACGACGTTCACCTCCCGATAAATCCCTCACGAGTTGATCTTCCGGCGGACAACGCAAGGCATCCATAGCGCGTTCCAACTTGCTATCCAAATTCCAAGCGTCGGCAGCTTCAATTTTATCTTGCAATTCAGCTTGTTTGGCAAAGAGTTTTTCCATTTTATCCGGGTTTTCATAATATTCCGGGTCGCCAAACTTCAGATTAATGTCTTCATATTCCTGCAAAGTATTTACGATAGGCTGAACGCCTTCCAAAACTATTTCTTTGACGGTTTTCGATTCGTCCAAATGGGGTTCCTGTTCCAAATAGCCAACGGAATAACCCGGAGAAAAAACAATTTCACCTTGATAGGATTTTTCTATTCCGGCAATGATTTTCAGTAAAGTAGATTTACCGGATCCGTTCAGTCCGATGATACCTATTTTCGCTCCATAAAAAAAAGAAAGATATATATCTTTCAGTACGTTTTTATTGGGTTGGAAAGCTTTGTTTACTCCCACCATTGAAAAAATAATCTTCTTATCGTCCGCCATTTTGAATGTATAAGTTATGTAGTAGATATTTGAATGAGGGTGCAAATTTATCAAATAATTTGCTTACCGGGCAGTTTTCAAGAACAAAAGGTTAATTAAAAGCCTGTTTAAATTTAAACGGGCTGGGCTATCCGCTACAATAAACGAGGGGGAGAAAATCCCCCCCTCGAATCATTTTCAATAAGAAGCGTTTGAATTACCAAAATCAAACACAATCACTTCGTTATCGGCTCTCAAGAGATAAAATACTTCCGCATTCATTGTAACGGTTATCGTTATCGTTTTATCCGTTGCAACGATGCTGCCGAGATTTGACAAATCAACCGTGAAAGGATCGCCGGTAGGTCCAACTTTGATACGTGCTTTCAGCCCTACATCGGTCAGCTTTGTTCCGGTTATCGCCACCACGTCTCCTCCCGTAGTGAGGAATAACGATCTGTCTCCTTGAACAATAGGCGTGCCGTTCAGCGCAACGCCGGTGATGGCAAAGTAGGCATCTTCCGGGTCAGTGTCTTCGCTTTGTGCGGCAGCAGTCTGTTTAGGATTGGTATAATCGGGCACCGGAAATATGCCGTAGCTTGCAACCGCTTTTTTCTTGCTCGCTTCGGAGGAATATTCCTCATACAGCGTATATCCGGGCGTCAACACCACACTTTGGTTCGAAATGAGTTTCTTTTCTCCGTTCTTGCTAATCAGGCGGCTTAATACATAAGCCACCCCTCCGGCTTCGGCATTGGCATCCGTTCCGATGTATCCGTTATTGATTTGGAACAGATGTGAAGGCATCACTTTGGAGAATAATATCTCGGATGTGGAATCAAGCACAAACCGATGTGATTTGAAAAACATTTTGGGGATGTTAGCCAGAATACCCTGTGTCAAGTGAACCACTGTTAGCTGGTCGTTTGCCTCGAGCGTATCTCGATTGGCTTTTAGCAGGGCGGTAGATACTTCACCCACAGTGGAGGTATCCGTTATAACAAAGCCATTAGGCACCCGAATGGAGGAAACAAGCACATCGCCCTGAACATAGATTTCTATTGGAGGCAATGTTCCTTTCGAGATGTGGTAAGGAGCTGTTACGCATCCGCCCGCTTCCGATTCTTCTTTGGTGAGATAGATTTTTACTTCCCCCAAATTGTATTTGAAGAACTGGTTATAGTCAGTTTGCTCCTTCGGTCTCTTTTCGTAAGCCTTGTGGATGAACTTTGACATAAGATTGTATGCCGAGGCAATACAAATGAATTCAATCCGGTGCGCCATTTGCGCCGGCGTTGCTAATTCTTTATGTTTGGTCGTTTCATTGATCAGATAGACCTGTCCGCTTACTTGATCGAGAGTTGGAGATTTGTTTGCCATATTGCATTGTTTAAGATGAATAAAAATAAATCGGAATTGTCCCTTTTAGGCTTGAGCGGTTTATGATTGTGAAGTGTTAAAACATTATTTATCATATATTGTTAATATATGATAAATATACTATTAATCAATTGATCTTTGATTGTAAGTAGTGTCTAAAATATAATGTCGTATTTTCCTCCAAAATTCGCCAACACATACCCCAATCGTTCTTTGAGATTCTCAAAACAGCCATATGCATCAAAAGGTATCCATTGATACTTGATTCTTCG
>SNRY01000327.1_pt1 | contig 17323 bp, 17 predicted proteins | sample 4693421 | NCBI WGS metagenome assembly SNRY01 (sample SAMN11003215, study PRJNA524138) | termite gut metagenome | isolation source: Bacteroidetes bacterial symbionts from single cell of protist host amplifed... | host: Streblomastix strix ... | reverse complement strand
TGATGCCCTTCCTATCCAGCAATTGACCGATAACGTCACAAGCATACCCTTTGGCTATGGCACTGCAAGTAATCATGATACGCGGGTCTTGCTTTATTACCGAGTCATTCCGCATGGTTATTTTCCGATAATCGGTAATTTGCAGCAAACTATCTATCATTGCCTCAGTAGGCTGGCTTCCTTTTTTGAAACCAAAATTCCAAGCATTAACGAGTGGGGCCACCGTAATATCAAAAGCTCCATCCGTTTCTTCTGATACTTCCATCGAACGGTGAAATACTTTTCGGAAGAAGGCATCTACCTTAACATCTTCATTGTTATTGACTTTCGTAATGATAGACGTTTCGTTGAAAGGAGACAGCGAAGCATCAAGTAGCTTGAGTTCTTGCTCTATATCCGGTTTTAAATCCTCATTATGCTGATAGGTTATGTTGTACAGAGTACCAAATATTCTTCCGTCAATGCTGTTATATGCCGGTGGAGTATTTTTGTGATTAAGGATATAGATGGTAGCAGATACAAGCACAAACAGCCCCAAGAGTTGGAGCTTGGAAAGTTTCTTTATTTTTGTTGTCATGGAATAGATAGAGAAAGACAAACAGAACTCTCCCCTCCCCTCTCTCTAAAGAATTAAGGAGTCTGATTCAACTAAAAACATATAAGGAAAATGGTAATGCTCTTTTTTTTCTTTGGAGAGAGGGAGGAGGGCTGATAAATTTATTCAGCATTCAACGTAAAACGTTTAAATGCGGTAACAGTAAGCCCTTTGCTGTGGTTATTCAAGAATTGAGCTATTGTCAGCTTCTCATCTTTTACATATTCTTGCTCCAATAGGCAGGCTTCTTTATAGAACTTGCTAATGCGTCCTTCTGCAATCCTTGCAATCATGTTTTCGGGTTTGCCTTCCTGACGGGCTTTGTCGGCAGCAATCTCTTTTTCGCGGGCAAGTATATCTGCGGGGACACTTGCTTGGTCAACAGCAATCGGGTTCATTGCCGCAACCTGCATAGCCACCTCACGGGCAATCTGCGTATCAACGCCTGCTTGATTCAAAGCTACTATAGTAGCCAATTTATTCCCCGGATGGATGTAAACAGCAGTAGTTTCGCCTTCAACAAAAGAGTAGCCGTCTAACTCCATCTTTTCTCCCGTAATGCCACTACGGTCGGTAACTGCATCGGCTACGGTACCCTTTCCTAACGACAATGCTTTTACTGCTTCGATATCGGCACTTTTGTTAGCAATGGCTAAATCTAAGATTTGAGTAGTCAACGCTATAAAATCAGCATTCTTTGCCACGAAGTCGGTTTCACATTTCAATGCTAATATAGCGGCATACTTGCCGTCAACTTTTGCTAATACATAACCTTCCGAGGCATCACGGTCGGAACGTTTTGCAGCAATAGCCTGTCCTTTTTTACGGATAATTTCTACTGCTTTGTCAAAATCACCATCGGATTCAGTCAAAGCATTTTTGCAATCCATCATACCGGCACCCGTCATTTTACGCAGGTGGGTAATATCTGCCATCGTAACAGCCATAATCTTTTTCAGTTCAGTTATTAATTAATTAGTGTTTTCTCTATTATGCTTCTTCGTCCTCTTTCAAGAAAATGGCTGCTTTGGCCGCATTAATTGCTTCGTCGTCAGACTTATCCAGCCTTGCTTTTGTTGATCTTCTCTTGCCCCCCCTATTAGCCGGTGTTTCGCCGGCAGCTTCCATATCTACCTTTTCAACTTTTCTTTCTTCGAGACCTTCCGCTATCGCAGCACAACAAGCCTCCACGATTATTTCAACTGATTTTGTGGCATCGTCATTAGCCGGAATAACAAAATCAATACTTGCAGGGTCTGAGTTCGTATCCACAATACCGAATACAGGAATGCCCAAGCGGTTGGCTTCACGAACAGCTATGTGTTCTTTCATTACATCTACAATGAAAAGCGCGGAAGGCAACCGATTCAAATCGGCAATAGAGCCTAAGTTCTTTTCCAACTTCGCACGTTGACGGGAAATCTGAAGTATTTCTCTTTTGGAGAGGTTGGAGTAGGTGCCGTCATTGGTCAATTTATCAATAGTAGTCATCTTCTTAACTGCCTTACGAATGGTAGGGAAGTTGGTCAACATGCCGCCGGGCCAGCGTTCAATCACATAAGGCATATTTACGGATGCAGCTTTATCGGCAACAATTTGTTTTGCCTGTTTTTTAGTAGCAACAAAAAGGATTTTCTTTCCTGACTTTGCAATATTCTTTAAAGCTTCGGCAGCTTCGTCTATTTTTGCAACTGTCTTATGAAGGTCAATGATGTGAATATCATTGCGCTCCATGAATATATAAGGAGCCATTGCCGGATTCCACTTTCTTCTAAGGTGTCCGAAGTGGCAACCGGCTTCTAATAAAGCATCAAAAGTTGTTCTTGACATTGTTTTTTCTTTAAATTGTTTACTTTCTTTTTTGTTTTTCTAAACCAATCGTCGGGTAGTCTGCAAAAGAGTCCCGGCAATTTAGATACTAAACAGACCCCAATTAACGTTTGCTGAACTGGAATCTTTTCCGTGCTTTCGGACGACCCGGTTTCTTACGTTCAACAGCACGAGGATCGCGTGTCATAAATCCTTCTGCACGAAGGGCTTTCTTATCTTCGGGATTAATTTTCACCAATGCGCGAGCAATGGCTAAACGTAATGCTTGAGATTGTCCCGTAAAACCGCCACCACGTAAATTGACTTTAATGTCATACTTTTCAACGGATGCGAGCGTGTTCAACGGTTGCTTCACCACGTACTGAAGAATGCTTGAAGGAAAATATTGGGCAAGATCTCTTTTATTGATAGTAATCTTTCCGGTACCTTCACTAAGGTATATACGGGCAATCTCGCTTTTACGTCTGCCTAATGCGTTTATTACTTCCATATACGTTATTTAATCTGATTTATATCTATTGACTTCGGGTTTTGAGCTTCGTGCTTGTGTTCGCCTCCGGAATATACATACATATTGCCCAATAATTGAGCACCTAATTTGTTTTTCGGAAGCATCCCCTTTATTACTTTTCTCAATAGTCTGTCGTCGCCGTTGGGTTTGGCTTGAAGACGTGCAGGTGTTATTGCTTTCTGACCGCCAGGGTATCCGGAATATGACAAATAAACTCTGTCATTCCATTTGTTACCGGTCAATTTAACTTTGTTTGCATTGATAATAATCACATTATCACCGCAATCAACGTGAGGGGTAAAGTTCGGCTTATGCTTCCCTCTCAATAGATTTGCAACTTTTGCGCCGAGCCGTCCCAGTACTTGGTCGGTGGCATCCACTACAACCCATTCTTTGGTTGCAGTAGCTTTGTTTGCAGAAATGGTTTTGTAACTTAACGTATTCACTCTCAGTTTGTTTTTATTGTTACTACTAAAAAAGCACCGCTCATCAATCTTTCCCGGACATGAAGAAAGGTTCATTCGCTAATGAATTAATAATTTATTTTACAATTAGTTTGCAAAGATAGGGTTTTCTTTATAACCGACAAAAATATTTTTGTGTTTTTCTTTTAACGACATTGCCGCAACAACTCGCGCAATTCCGGTTGAGGAACACCCAACGAACCGGCTCTTTCAAAATCTTTTCGTGCCAATTTCTTTTTATTGCGGGCGAGATTGATTTTGCCGCGTAATATAAACGCATCTGCCGATAGAGGATTCAAATAAATAGCTTGATCTAAATCCGTCAAAGCTAAATCGGGTAAATTCATATCGTGTTCTACTTCTGCACGGGTTGTATAAAGTTCCGCTTCCATAGGGTATTCGCCAATCAATTTCTCCAGTATCTCAAGGGATTCTCGAAACTTATCCTCTTTTTGGTTGAGAGTGGCTAACCCCAAACGCGCACTGTAATGTTGGGAGTCAATCTCCAACAAACGATTGTAATCTATACGGGCGGCTTGGTAATCCCGTCGTATTGTATAAATATAAGCACGCATCAGCAAGGCTTCGGCGTTCTTTTTATCAATATCCAATACTTGGCAATAGTCTATGTAAGCGCGGTCGGGTAGGGCTTGCTCCATATAAACGGTAGCACGATTTAATAATATAGGAACAGAATAAGGAGCAATGTTCAGGGCATAAGTATATGATTCCACGGCTTCACTCAAACGTTGCATCCGTCGTTGCAGCGTTCCTATATTGGAAAAAATCAATGCATTGTGCGGATTGGCAGGTTCTAATTTTAAGACTTGCCGATATAATTCTTCTGCTTGCTCCAAACGGTCTTCTTCTGCGTATTGCAGGGCTTGAGCGGATAATTGCTCGTAAGTCGTTTGCGCCGCAATGGGCAAGGAAAAGAAAGCGAGGGAAATAACAAGTATTTTTTTTGTTTCCTTCCTATATAATTGAGTAATGTTCATTTAAGTTGCCGGTTATTAAATTATTTCCCCGCTTCCGATACAGATTTCCGCTTCCTCGTCATACACCACCCCGAACTGTCCGGGCGCAATACCCTGCAATCTCTCTTCGCTATGAATAACATATAAATCGCCTTTTCGTTGCAATGTTCCTCGTGTAAACTCCGGGGCATGACGTATCTTGAAAGTAATATTCACTTGCTCCACATTACCCCACGGGTTACCCGTAATGAAATGAAAATCGTGCAAGGTAAATTCGTTGCCGTATTGCTTCTCCGTGTCATACCCATGAGAAACATAGATGATATTCTCGTCAATGTCTTTGCGGATAACAAACCACGGACCACCGCTCAATCCCATTCCTTTACGTTGCCCAATGGTGTGAAACCAATACCCTGAGTGAGTGCCAACACGTTTTCCTGTCTCCAGCTCAATAACCGCTCCTTCTTTTTCCCCTAAAAAACGGCGAAGGAAATCATTATAATTAATCTTCCCTAAGAAACAAATGCCTTGACTATCTTTCCGGTATGCACCGGGAAGTTTGGCTTCCGCAGCGATACGCCTCACTTCTTGTTTGGGCAAGTCGCCAATGGGAAACATTAATTTGGACACTTGCAGGTAATTTATTTGTGCCAAGAAATCGGTTTGGTCTTTTACCGGGTCTTTGGCTGTGCCCAGCCAGATTTTATTATTTCTTTCTCGTATCGTAGCGTAATGTCCGGTAGCCGTTTTATCATAATATCGTCCCACTTGTTGTTCAAAACAGCCGAACTTGATAAGTTTGTTGCACATTACGTCGGGATTGGGCGTCAATCCTCGCTTTACTTTGTCGATAGCATAGATTACGACACTTTCCCAATATTGTTTGTGCAGGTCAACAACCTCTACTTTCAATTCGTATTTGCGGGCGGTGAGGGTTACGAGTTCCATATCCTCCTCTGCTGTGCAAGTAAAATCCGTATCGCCTTCCATTCCAATTTTGATATAGAACAGATCCGGCTTATACCCTTGTTCGCAAAGAAGATGCACCACAGTAGAACTGTCAACACCTCCGGAAAATAAGGTGGCTATTTGCATGGAGAATATTGTTTGTCAGATAAAGCTACAAAAATAATTCTTATTTTTTGTATTGACTCTGTAATAGCTAAAATAACCCGTAGTGCCATTTAAAAAACATTTTCGGTATATTTCCAAGAGCTAAGGTTAATTTAAGATTTTAAGAGGCATGTATAAGAAAACCCCTGCTTTTTCTTTTTTACACCCTTCTCAAACCCTTATCGGTAGCTGCTTTGCACTAGGTAGCTTGGACGAGCTTGGACGAATCACCTTCAAACCCCTATATACATTAGACATCGCTGGGAGAGAGCTTGGACGAGCTTAAACATACCTTGACCAAAGCCGCATAAACTTGGACATAGCTGGGAGGGAGCTTGGACGAGCTGGGAGAAAAGAAGATTTTTAAGGAGATTATATGGAGGATTAATAAAATAAAACATATATTTGTGGAGGAATAAAGATTAATAATCAAAGTTATTGGTTATTTTTTCTTCGGGCGTTCCCCGATGGGGTCGGGCTATCCGCTACAATCTTTTTTGTTCGCACACTCACAAAAAAGATTTTCGCTACTATCCCTAACGCCCATTCGGACTTCGCTACTAATACAGCAAAGTAAACTCCTTGATTATGTGAGGATAACATACCGGAGTAATACCACCGACATACATAAGATTAAAAAAGAATCCGAAGGATTCATGCATGAGTAGAAATGGTATGTGAAAGCAATATTCGACTCCGTAGGAGTCGAACGAAGTGGTATATTCGGACATTTCTATACATATATGACTCCTTTGGAGTTCTCCTAAAAACATTCTTCAATCAAATTTAAACAGGCTTTAAGTATATGAGGCTTTCAGTTTGTTGTTAATAGCGCAATCCGCATGGCGCGTGAGAGCTATATGAGTTTGAATTGAACAAAAGCTCTCATATTCCGTTATATACATTAGCGGGTGAAAAAGAAAAGTATCCGTAGAATTATTTATAGCCACTACAATGAAAATTCGGCATAAAAAGTGTATATTCGCATGTAGTACATAACCGGTGATTGATTTGATTCCGGGTTATTAATACGGGGATAAGCAATATTAAAAGAGACTATGATTCAGGAATACCAACTTCGTCTCCTGCCCCAACAAGCTACTGACGAGCAAACACTCAAGCAATACCTTACCCGTGAAAAAGGAATAGCTTCTAAAGACATCACTGCCGTACATATTCTAAAACGAAGCATTGATGCCCGCCAGCGAATTGTGTGGGTTAACGTGCAAGTTCGCGTATATATCAATGAAAAGCCGGCACACGACCAATACCAATCCACTACATATCGTAATGTGGAGGGTAAGCCGGAGGTAATTGTCGTAGGGGCGGGTCCCGGCGGACTTTTTGCTGCCTTACGGCTGATAGAATTAGGGTTATGCCCTGTGGTGGTAGAACGGGGCAAGGATGTGCGCGAACGGAAAAAAGACATCGCACGCATCTCTCGCGAACAAACCATTAATCCTGAATCCAATTACTGTTTCGGCGAAGGTGGCGCAGGAGCTTATTCCGACGGGAAGCTCTACACCCGCAGCAAGAAACGTGGCAGCACGGATAAGATACTGAACGTCTTTTGCCAGCACGGAGCCTCCACTGCCATTTTAGCCGATGCTCATCCTCACATTGGGACGGACAAACTACCGGGAGTTATCGAAAATATGCGGCGTACCATCATTGAATGTGGCGGCAGGGTTCATTTTGAAACCCGTATGGATGCTTTAATCATTGAAAACAACGAAGTAAAAGGTATCGAAACAAATACGGGGGAAACCTTTTTGGGTCCTGTGATACTTGCCACGGGACATTCCGCTCGCGATGTATATCGTTGGCTCTTCGCTCACGGCGTAACTCTCGAAGCAAAAGGAACGGCGGTAGGCGTGCGTTTGGAGCATCCTGCCGAACTGATAGACCAAATACAATATCATACTCCTGCCGGACGAGGCGATTACCTCCCTGCGGCAGAATATAATTTCGTTACCCAAGTGGGCGGACGGGGAGTATATAGTTTCTGTATGTGTCCGGGTGGTTTTGTGGTTCCTGTTGCTACGGAAGCGGAGCGGGTTGCCGTCAACGGCATGTCTCCCGCCAATCGTGGTTCTCGTTGGAGCAATGCAGGCATGGTGGTGGAGATACATCCCGAAGATATTCCCGAATACGCCGAGTTTGGCGAACTCTCTTTGCTTCGGTTCCAAGAAGATTTGGAGAGGCAGTGCTGGTTGCAAGGCGGTATGAAGCAGACGGCTCCTGCGCAACGTATGGTTGATTTCACAAAAAGAAAGTTGGATAGCACTTTGCCCAAATCCTCTTATGTACCCGGGCTTGTGTCCTCTCCGCTACATTTTTGGTTGCCTGAATTTGTCTCGTCCCGTTTGTCCAAAGGCTTCCTGCGTTTTGGAATGTCAAGTCGCGGATTCTTAACCAACGAAGCAATTGTAATCGGAGTGGAAACGCGCACTTCCTCCCCCGTACGCATTGTGCGAAACAAGGAAACCCTACAACATAGCAAGATTCGCGGACTCTTCCCTTGCGGTGAAGGGGCGGGTTATGCCGGTGGTATCGTTTCGGCAGGGATTGACGGAGAGCGTTGCGCCGAAGCCGTTGCCGCCTATCTCAAAATTCTATAAACTAAGACACATGGAAATTGCTATAATCACTCCAGATACTCTATCCGCTATCGGATTGCGTGGGTTGCTTGTCAATATCAATCCGGAGGCTGTAGTTCGTACTTTCCCTTCCTTTGGTGCGCTTGCCGATGACACTCCTGATATGTACACATGGTATTTTGTTTCTTCACAAATTTACGTTCTTTACAATACATTCTTTCTGCCTCGCAAAGCAAAAACGGTATTGTTAATGCACGGAGTAGGCGGAACTGCTATCCCGCCGGGCAATCACATCCTCGACATCTTCTTGCCGGAACAGAAAATGAAATCGGAACTCGCTAAATTTCTCTCCGCCGGCAAGCCCTTATCTCTCCCCGAAGGAGAAGGCAGAGACCTCTCCGCACGCGAAATCGAAGTCCTTATCCTTATCGGCAAAGGATTTCTAAATAAAGAAATAGCCGATAAACTAAATATCAGCCTGACTACGGTTATTACTCATCGAAAGAACATCATTGAAAAATTGGGTATTAAATCCGTTTCGGGACTAACCATGTACGCCGTGATGAACGGCTACATAGAAATATAAATCATGAAGAAATATGCCTTTGTCTTTGCATTGATTATCCCTGCTATTCAAAATATGGCTCAGGGATTACCCGCAGACACTCTACAGAAGGACACAGTGGTAAGAGCAATAAGCGTGGAAGATATTATTGTAGTCGGGAATCTGAAAGAAAGCGGGAACCTGCGCGAACAACCTCTCTCCGTTACCCTCCTTTCACCGGAAGACATAAGTCGTGAGAGAATCATTTCTATGAAAAACCTTACTGCTATTGTTCCTAACATTTTTATCCCTGACTACGGTTCCAAGCTCACTTCCGCCATCTACATCCGAGGTATCGGCTCGCGTATGAATACCCCTGCAGTGGGGTTGTACGTGGACAATGTACCTTATATAGACAAATCCGCTTACGATTTCAGTTATGCCGATATTGAGCGCATTGATGTGTTGCGCGGTCCGCAAGGAACACTTTACGGGCGTAACACCATGGGTGGACTTATCAAAGTTTATACCAAATCTCCATTCAACTATCAGGGAACGGATGTGCGCCTGAGTGCAGCAATGTATGACAACTATAACGCGTCACTCACCCACTATCAGCACATTTCCGATAAATTCGCGTTTTCTACGGGAGGCTTTTACGAACACGCGGGAGGTTTTTTCGACAATACCTTTCTGAATAAAAAGATAGACCATGTTGATGCCGGCGGTGGACGAATACGTGCTATTTATTTCCCTTTCGCAGACTTGAAATTCGACTTAAACCTTAGTTACGAGCACAGCGACCAAGGAGGGTATCCCTACGGATTTTCCAACAAAGAATCCGATGTCTCCATTGATCCGGCTTACAATGATGAAAGTGGTTATCGCCGCAGTTTGATGAATGCCGGATTGAACACGGAATATTCAGGAAAGAATTTCATTTTTAATTCAATTACGGGTTTTCAATGTCTTAACGACCGTATGGCTATGGATGAAGATTTCTCTCCCGAAGATGCTTACTTTGCCATTCAACGCCAGAATCAGCGTACACTCACGGAAGAAATTATATTCAAAAACCGCGATAGTAACCGTCGCTGGGAATGGATAACCGGAGCTTTTGGCTTTTATCAACAATTAAGAACCACCTCCTCCATATCCTTTAAAGAAGATGGAATAAAGACGATGCAAAAGATGATAGACCTCACTTACGAAGGCACCCTTTCGAGTAGAAAGATAATTGACAATACCATGCCCCTTTCTGCTTTGTACGACACTCCGGTTTGGGGAGCTGCACTCTATCATCAATCTACATTCAACGACATATTGTTTAAAAACTTAAGCCTTGTTCTCGGATTGCGTTTAGACTACGAGCAAACAACACTCATATACGATAATCAGGCTCCTCTTAGCACACAATCCTTTTTCAACGGAATGCCAATAAGCGACATACAAACAAAAGATTTCGGTATGAACGGTGAAGAAAACAACTCTTACCCGTTATTGCTCCCCAAATTTGCCTTAAATTACTCCTTTAATAAAGAAAATAACATGTATGCTTCTGTCGGACGTGGATACCGGAGTGGAGGATATAACGCTCAAATGTTCCCCGACCTTATTCAAGACGTGATCATACAAAGACCGGACCTCGCTATACCCGATAAGATAGTTCCTCAAATCCATTATAAACCGGAATATAGTTGGAATTATGAATCGGGCACCCACCTTACCTTATGGCAAGAAAGATTTTTGACAGATATTGCCGTGTTCTATACTCATATAGAGAATCAGCAGATAGTACGGTTTGCTAAAAGCGGATTGGGACGTGCTATGGTAAATGCCGGTCAAAGTCGTAATTACGGTGTGGAAGCCGCTTTTCGTGTCAACCTCACCGATGCCCTTTCTTTTAATACTAATTACGGATACACGCAAGCTACTCTAACAAATTATGTGACCAATATGTTAGATACCGATAACACGGAACAGCCCGTAGATTACAGTGGTAACCGTGTCCCCTTTGTGCCCGAACAGACTTTTGCGCTTAGCGGACAGTATGCGGTAAAGTTCAATACGGATTCTTTCTTCAACACACTCCTTTTCCATGCCAATTATACCGGAACAGGAAGGACCTATTGGACGGAAAAGAACGATGCCATGCAGAAATCCTACGGCACGTTAAACGGAAGAATCTCTGCTTTGAAAGGCAATACACAGATTGATTTGTGGGTACGTAATGCCTTAAACAAGAAATACGCTACCTTCTATTTTGAATCGTTTGGGAGAGGGTTTGCGCAGGCAGGAAAGCCAATGCAACTTGGAGTAGATATGAGATTAAGTTTTTAGAGAGGTTATTTCTTTACTCCCTTATACACCCAAAAAGCAACTACTGCCACGCCAATACAGATAAACCCAATCCCCAACTCATAGCTATATTCATTCACTTTAGCCAAAAGTTGTTCTTCGTTCTCAATGCCGGGAACGCCGGAAAGATAGTATCCGATAGTCGCAAGTATGGAATTCCAAATCAATGCTCCCAAGGTGGTGTAGATAAAAAACGCAGATACTTTCATACGCGCCAATCCGGCGGGAATAGATATTAATTGGCGGACAGCGGGAATCAGCCTTCCGATGAATGTAGATAAAGCTCCGTGTCTATCAAAATAGATTTCGGCGTGTTTCACTTTGCTTTCGTCAATTAAGCAAAGATGTCCCAAACGGCTATTGGCAAACTTATATATAAGGGGTCTTCCTAACCACTTTGCTAAATAATAATTAATAAAAGCTCCGATACTTGCCCCTATTGTAGCAAATAGAACAACCAGAAAGACATTCATATCGTCATTGACCGCAGCCTTGTAAGCCGCCGGAGGCACAACTATCTCCGAAGGAAATGGGATAAATGAACTTTCAATGGTCATTAATAAAGTAATCGTCCAATAATTGAGGTGCTCCAAGCACCATTGAATAAAGATTCCCATAGATGAAAATACAGAGATAGCATATCAATAATTAATCCGAAGCCTGCTTTCTCCTCTTTATCCTTTCTTCAAACTCCTCAATGGATTCCAACAGTTCCGCACTCAACGATTCATCCCCTTCGTAAAATTCCCGAATAAAGGCTTCGAGTTTATTACCGGTGGATATATTCAAACGCCGGTGAATTTTAAGGAGATTCTTCCAATCTTTGAGGCGCAGATAGGTGAGGATTAAGAACATATTGGTTATCATATTGTCGGGGTTCCGAGAGATAGCCTGCTCCAATGCTTTTTTTGCCCGTATCAGGTCGCCCGTATCCAGACAATATTCTCCGACTTGTGTCAACGCATATATGTCCGTCGTGTTCTTATTTAATATCTTATCCCAACATTCTTTGGCTTTTTCCTCTTCGTCTTCTTCGCTATATATCCGTCCATCTAATAAATAAGAATCAAGGAAATCAGGGAAGAGGATTTCCATCGTTTGACAAATGTCGTGAGCCTCGTCAAAACGCCCCAGCCTGTAATAGCACGTTGAGAGGTTACTATAAACCTCCATTTTCTTCGTATCGTCCAATTCATTGATTCCTTGAATGGCTTTTATGTAATAAGCACAGGCTTGTTCCCATTCTTGCATTTCGTTGTAACAAGTTCCGATATACGCATAAATATATTCGACAAAGAAATTACCCATTGCCAACACCTCTTTGTACTCTTTAATACTCTCTTCGTAGTTCTCTAACTGATACAGACAATGGGCTTTGAACAGATGCGCATCACCCGAATTGGCATCACCTATCAATGCAAAATCACAAGCTTCGATTGCCTTGTCGTACTGTTCCCGGACAAAACAGACTTTAGCCAACCCTACCCAATAATCGGCTGAATAAGGCTGTTTGTCTATCAACATATTATAGTAATGGGCAGCTTCTTCGTTCTTTCCGATGTTATGGCAACACTCGGCTATTGTTCCTATCATTTCTTCATCGTCCGAAGCAATCATAGCCGCTTTTTGAAGCCAAGACAACCCATGCGAAAAGTGGTCTGCCTGAATATACAGTCCTGCTATATTCAGATACAAATTCGCATCCACTTCGTCCGCCAAAGTATCCAATACGGCTTCGGCTTCCGTTAGTTTATCTTCCGTAAGTAACAATTCCGCCCGTAACAATTTGGCATCCACAGCAAACTCATCCTCAATTAATCCTGCTATTCTTTTCGCCTCGTCCAATTCTCCTCGTTCAAGATGAAAATAAGCAAATGCGGTTAATATTCCCGAATGATCGGGATGCCAGGTTATTCCGTCCATAAGAACTATGTAAGCATCAGTGAGTCTATCGTGCAATTCATACCATTCGGCCATTTCCAAAACCTGTTCCGCATCCAGATAGAAGTTTTGTTCATTCGATCTTGACGATTCGTATTGAGCGATAAGCCGGGCTAATTCTTGGTTTTCTTCTTCGGGCAAAGCGTTTGCATTATTCATTCCCGGGCACTGTTTATTTTCCCCCATGTGTCTTTAAGACCAACGGTGCGATTAAACACAAGATGATTGGGAGTTGAATCTTTATCGACATTGAAGTATCCAATACGCTGGAATTGCAAATAAGACAAGGGTTTCAGTTCCGCTGCATATTTCTCGATATAACATTCCGTGAGGACTTTTAAGGAGTCAGGGTTTAATAAGTTGCGGAAATCAACGGTTTGCTCTGCTCCTGGGTTTTCTACTTTGAAGAGGCGGTCGTACAGACGAACCTCTGCTGGTAAGCTGTGTATACAACTCACCCAATGCAAGGTACCTTTTACTTTCCGGTTGCTCTCCGGCATACCGCTTTTGGTATTGGGGTCGTATTCGCAATAGATTTCTTCTATCTCTCCGGCTTCATTCTTTTTACATTCGGTGCACGTTACGATATATGCGTGTTTCAGACGGACTTCCTGTCCGGGTGTCATACGGAAAAAGTTCTTTGGAGCATCTTCCATAAAGTCATCACGTTCCATCCACAGTTCGCGGCTAAATTCTATGGTGTGAGCACTGGCTGTTTCGTCTTCGGGATTGTTGATTGCACTCAACGCCTCCGTTTCTCCTTCGGGATAATTGGTAATGATGAGTTTTACGGGGTTCAACACGGCTGATACGCGCACGGCACGCATATTGAGGTCTTCGCGCACGGCAGCCTCCAACAGGGAAACATCGTTCAGCGCCTCGTATTTGGTATAACCAATCATATCAACAAACTTACGAATGGCTTCGGGTGAATAACCGCGACGGCGATAACCGCACAGAGTAGGCATTCGGGGATCGTCCCAACCATTCACCAACTTCTCTTTAACCAAAGTCAGCAACTTACGCTTACTCATGACGGTGTAAGTGAGGTTCAGGCGATTGAATTCCATTTGTCGGGGACGGTAATCTCCTCTTCCGAAAGTGGGGCTTTGCTGCAATTCATCTACAAAATAATCGTACAGCGGACGGTGCACTTCAAACTCCAATGTACATAGTGAATGAGTAATACCCTCAAAGAAATCGCTTTGCCCATGTGCAAAGTCATACATGGGATATACTTTCCATGTGTCTCCTGTGCGGTGATGTGGATGTTTGATAATCCGATAAATAATCGGATCCCGGAAGTGCATATTCGAATTTGCCATGTCTATTTTGGCACGAAGCACCATTGCTCCCTCTTCTATCTCGCCAGAATTCATTTTCGCAAAAAGTTCTAAGCTCTCTTCTATCGGACGGTTACGGTAAGGACTTTCCGTTCCCGGATGAGTAGGACTGCCTTTTTGTTCGGCTATTTGTTCGGAAGTCTGTTCGTCCACATACGCCTTGCCTTGTTTAATCAACTCTATGGCGAAATCCCACAACTGTCCGAAATAGTCCGAGGCATAATACACGTTTTTCCACTGAAAACCCAGCCATTGAATATCCTCCTGAATGGAATCTACATATTCAACATCTTCCTTTACAGGATTCGTATCGTCAAAGCGCAAATTGCATACCCCATGATATCTCTCGGCAATGCCGAAATCCAGGCAAATGGCTTTAGCGTGCCCAATATGGAGGTATCCGTTGGGTTCGGGCGGGAATCGGGTTTGTATCTTACCCTCGTTTTTATTCTCTCTTGAATAAGTCTCAACAGCCGTTTCAATAAAATTAAGGCTCTTTTTTTCACCTGATTCTTCGTTCTTTATATTCGTCATAGCGCAAGTATATTCAATAATTGTGGTGCAAAAGTAGCATAAAATTCTTGTATAACTCTTATTGAACAATCAAAACAAGACAAACTAATTATGAATTGGCAGATTCAAGTTCTAGCTGCGACAAAATTACATCAAAGATGCGTAAAATATTTTAGAAGGCGTATGAAAACAGAGTTTTTTTCTGGGTCTTCTATTTATTTTGTTCTGTACCAATCTAATAAAATCCTCTGTATATAAATTGAAGTCCGTACCCTTACAGATATATTGCCTGATCAAACCATTTGTATATTCATTCAAACCTCTTTTCCAAGAAGAATAAGAATGCGCAAAATAAAAATCAGCCTTCAGTTTTTTGCGATAAATTCGTGTTCAGCAAACTCGGAACCATTGTCGGGAGTGATTGTATGGACGGTTTGTTTGTAAGCAAACAGGAGTCTTACCACTACTTTGGAGAGCGGTTCTGCCTGTTTACCGAAAGGGAGTTTTTCCATCAATAGGAATCCGGTCATCCGTTCAGTCAGTGTCAGAATAGCACCTTTGCCATTCTTTCCTATGATGGTGTCTATTTCCCAATCGCCACATCGTTCTTTGTCATCAACGATGGCTGGGTGCAGTTCGATGGAGACCTTGTTTTTGATGTTTATCTGTTTGCCTGTGACCGGTCTTTTACGATGCTTTAATTTATGTCGCGTGTGCTTCCAAAGCAGACCACCATCGGCTTTATCCTGACGAATGAACTGATAAATACGCTCATGCGAAACCATACTAACCCCTTGTAGTTTAGCCTGTCCGCAAATCTGTTGAGGAGATCATTGGTTTGAAGTAAGCTTTTCTCTGACATTATTTTCCATCTCATGAGTAAACTTTCGATTACCTCCATAGCGCTCTTTACGTATATCGCAGTATTCTTGTGCCGAGGCAGCTGTGTAACTCCTTTTCCCTTTATTGCGATTTATTTCATGGTAAACCGTACTGACTGAAGTGTTAATCAGTTCGGCTATTCTTTTTTTCGGGGTATCGACTTGTAATAACGATTGAATTTGATACCTTTGAGGCGAGACGAATTGTTTATTTTTCATGCTAAAACAAAAGTAGGTAAGCTAATCTTATTTTAGGGAGTTTCGACTCCCTATTTTACTTTTGTCGCATTTAGAACTTTTTTTGCCAATTTTTAAGAGACGCTGAAAATCCATTCTTTGCTTTTTTCTCCAATTTGTATAAATCCTAAGTTTCGCATTTACTAATTGAATTTACGGATGCGCAAAATTGTCTGCCGATGCTTTCCTAAAGCCATTCGCGTCATCGATCGGTTTCATGTACAGAAATTAGCTCACGATTCCCTGCAGGAGATGCGTATAGCCATCGCTGGGATGCAATCAACAGGGAAACACAAGCTAAGGAAGAATCCAAATTATTGGGCGAAAAATACACCCCTGAACTGCTTGAAAACGGTGATTCTCACAAACAACTTCTTGCAAGAAGCCGGTATTTGCTCTTCAAATCTTCGGATAAATGGACGCCCAAACAAAAACAAAGAGCCAAACTTCTTTTTGAACTTTATCCCGATATAAAGAAAGGATATTCTCTGACACATTCCCTGAGAATGATTTTCTCTAAAAACACCATCAAAGACACTGCCCCTTTGAGTCTTGACAGATGGTACAATCAGGTAGACGAAGCGGATTTTAAGTCATTCAATACAATCGCTGCTACAGTCTATGAACATTATGATGAACTATTAAACTTCTTTATCAATCGTTCTACCAATGCTTCTGCTGAATCTTTCAATGCGAAAATAAAGGCTTTTAGAGCTTCCCTAAGAGGGGTACAGATATTAAATTCTTCTTCTTCAGGTTGTCTAACATTTATGCCTAAACACAGGGGTTTGCTGGTGAGTCATTATAATCTCGCATACACATCCGAGGATTTGTTGTGCCTCTACCTTATTACAGGCGGGGTTCCCAAATACATCAATTTACTCATGGAAGCCGAAGCTACAACGATAGAGAAGATACTCCACATGATAACGCTTTCCGATTCTCCTTTTTGGGATGAAGGAAAAGACTTGCTTGTATCGGAATTTGGGAGAGAATATGGGACTTATTTCTCTATATTACAATTAATTGCTTCAGGTAAGAATACACAAAGTGAGATTGATTCCATTATAGAAAAAAACACAGGGTCGTACCTTGTCAATCTTGAGAAGGAATATTCACTCATCGTAAAAAAATAAACCTATGTTTTCCCGACCGGAGAGTCGCAAGGCTCGTTGGACTATCAACGACAATTACTTACGGTTTTGGTTTCGTTTTATCTATCCCAATCAATCATTCATTGAAATGAGAAAACAAGAGCTTCTTCGAGAATAGATATTATACCGATTAGTGTTTTATTGTTGAAAAAATCGTATCTTTTCCCAAAAATCACATTGGAATACAAGAAAATACAACAAAACGAGTTACAGTTTCGTAGTTTGACGGGGTTATCGCCGGCTGAATTTGAGGCGCTGAGTG
>SNRY01000326.1_pt1 | contig 17331 bp, 9 predicted proteins | sample 4693421 | NCBI WGS metagenome assembly SNRY01 (sample SAMN11003215, study PRJNA524138) | termite gut metagenome | isolation source: Bacteroidetes bacterial symbionts from single cell of protist host amplifed... | host: Streblomastix strix ... | reverse complement strand
CCTAAATCCCAATATAGGCGCAATAATTCATCGTTTACTTTTATTATTGCCTTTATTTGGCTTTGACGGATACGTGATTTTAAATCCTTTAGCCACGCTTTATATTCGCTATCTTTTATTAAATCAGCACTCATTACAATCTATATTTAGCCAGTACAAAAATAACCGATAATTGTCACATGTCATTCATTGATAATCCCTTAAGTTCTATTTTATATTTCTCCAACTCTTTCTTAATACTATCTGCTTTTACAGCAAGCAGATTCATATCAATCCTTTTAGAATTTCGCTTTATTTCCGCTACGGTTGCCGTTTTATCCAAGTCATTGAGCGCTATCAAGTCAATTTCATTTTTTCCTTTATTATCCCAATAGTTCCCGATGCTTGTTACTCGTTCACTTTCGGCAATTTTCTCACGAAAGTATTTCTCCAAAATCAAACCGCTGTAGGTTTCATAGTTTTGATCAATATATTCTCGAAGAAGCTCTTGTTTTCCCATTTCAATGAGTGGTTGATTGGGGTAGATAAAGCGAAACCAAAATCGTAAGTAATTGTCGTTGATAGTCCAACGAGCCTTACGGCTTTCCGGTCGGGAAAACATAGGCTTATTTTTTACGATGAGCGAATATTCCTTCTCAAGATTGACTAGGTACGCCCCTGTATTTTTTTCTATAATGGAATCAATCTCACTTTGTGTATTCTTACCTGAAGCTATTAATTGTAATATAGAGAAATAAGTCCCATATTCTTTCCCAAATTCCGATACAAGCAAGTCTTTTCCTTCATCCAAAAAAGGAGAATCGGGAAGCGTTATCATGTGGAGTATCTTCTCTATTGTTACGGCTTTGGCTTCCATGAGTAAATTGATGTATTTGGGAACTCCACCTGTAATAAGATAGAGGCACAATAAATCCTCGGACGTGTATTCGAGATTATAATCCCCAAGTATCTCTTTTATTACACTTATAGCAAAAGGGTGTATAGTCATTTTTGAAGTCAAACGACCAAACAAAGGCTCTTTCTTGTTTTCAAAAATCTTCATCATCATGGAATATATGGAACCGCAAACGATAAAGTTAATTTTTGCCGTATCCTGATATTTATCCCAAAGATTTTGAATATCACTGAAAATAGACGAATTAACATTATCAAACTCCTGAAATTCATCAATTATCAAGGTGTAATGTTCTTTTGTGGCAAACAGCAATAGTTGCTCAAAGAGGTCTCGGAATTGCGTTATCGTGCCAAATATCTGTAAGCCCAAAACCTCCATTGCCTCTTTTTGGAATTGAGTGCAAAGAAGCGGCTCGTTTTTGCGGGAGACAAACAGATACAAATATTTCTGTCCTTTCACCGATTCTAAAAGCAATGAAGTTTTACCAATTCTACGCCGACCAATCATCACCGTAAAACAGGCACTTTTCTTTGATTGCTCCCGGTTACGATTAAGCGTTTCTAACTCTGTTTTCCTATCATAGAATTTCATGGCTCATGCTATTTTAATATTCATTATTTTAATCGCAATTACAAAAATGTGCATTATTTCTGGAATACAAAAACTAATCCAACATATTTACCAGTTGCCTTCTTCATTTCCTCATCAATCTCCCTATAGCGGCTAAAAGCTTTGCTCCCTTCTTTATGTCCGCTTAGCGCACCGACAAGATTTGGGTCTTTCACCTTTTTATGGATGTTGCCGATGAAAGTCTTCCGTGCCATGTGGCTGCTCGCTACTTCATACAGCGGCTTCTTTACTTCATCATTGGTGAGCGAGTCAAGGATAGTTACCTATAGTCATAACCCCTTTTATGTTACAATGTATGGTAAATTGCGTCCGCAGTGCGGACGCAATTGCAAAGCAAAGGCAATCAACATTTTCCTAGATTTCTAATCCAACAAATTAACCAGTTCTTTCTTCATATCCTCATCAATCTCTCTATACCGACTAAAAGCTTTGCTCCCTTCCTTATGTCCACTCAACGCACCGACAAGATTCGGGTCTTTCACCTTTTTGTAGATGTTGCCGATGAACGTCCTCCGTGCCATGTGACTGCTCGCCACTTCATACAACGGCTTCTTTACTTCATCATTGGTGAGCGGGTCAAGAATAGTTACCATCCTGTCTATTCCTGCCAACTTGAATGCTTCTTTGATAGCTTCGTTATATCGCTGCTCGTAAGTAAAGGGCAGTAGACTATCACCCTCACAATCCTTGTATTTTTCCAAAATGACTCTCGCTTTATCGTTAAGCGGGACACGAACGGTTACCGGATTCCCCTCCTTGGTTTTTCGGGGGATATATTCAATGGCTCCATTGATAAGATTTCGCTTTGTCGTTCGATAAAAATCACCGATACGACAACCTATCAGACTTTGGAAAACAAATATATCACGCTGCACTTCGATTTCGGGATACTCAGATAAATCTTTTTCGAACAGTATGTTCCTCTCCTGAAGGGTAATGTAAACAGGCGTTCCGTAAGTACATTCATCAATATGGAACTCATCAAAGGGTCTGTTGGCAGTCTTTTTCTTGTCGTAACACCAAAGAAAAAAGGTGCGAATCCTGCAAAAACAGTCAATCAGGGTATTCTTTCCTCTCGGTTTAGGCGCACGTTTTTCAGGAATGGTTTCGTAGAGTGCCGGATACTTTTCATAGTAGATGTGTTCATTCTCGAAAAAGTCCCACATATCATGCAAGGTATCGGGAGTGATAGTATCAATGTCTAAAGCGAAAGCTTTTTGTCCGCGCTTGGTTGCCCGAACAAAAAGCTCATAGCGCATCATGGCTCGGCAAATTACTCTGAAGTTCTTTTTCCGTACTTCCGATAATTTATGCTTGAGCAGGAACTCGTCGAGGAGTTGTTGAAACGTGGGCTTTATGGGCGTTTCTTCAGGAACATAATATTTTTTCGGGTTATAATACATATCTACTGTCAACTTCAACCAATCCTTGTCTATGGCTTCTTTATCAATAAGTCTGTATTCTTTTTCAATGTAGGTTTTCAGACTACGAACTCCTTCATTGATTTCATCCCGGAACTCATCAGGGCAAACAACTTTGCTTTTGACTTGTTCGTCTTCATCATCCCACAAGTTAGGATTAATTGATAACTCTGTAGGAGTAATAGAATCTAAACGCCTGCCATCTCTCAATCTCACGTAAATGGTTGCCTTAGAATCTATGTCATGCCGTTTGGCAGCCTTTTTAACTATAAATGTTACCTTCATAATATCACGATTTATATTGCTGTTACAAAGGTAGAAAACTTTCCCCACATTTTCCCCACACATGCCAAAAATGTTTCAATTCAATTAAATTCAATTAAACGAAAAATGAAATTTATATATTTAATATACAGTTAATTAAATCATATTTCAGCATGATTTCAACAGATTGGATTTAGGTGTGTTTTTAGCATTTCGCCCGCGGGTCTGGGTACTTTCAAAAACGCTTTAACATGTTGATAATAAACAGTTAAAGCGTTTTTCATTTTTCAGGATTTTGAGTTTTTGTCCGCATTTTGTCCGCAAACTCTACTTACTTTCCATTTCAGCTACAATCTTCATCGTTTCTACACTTACCATGCAAACTCGCTTGAGTAAATCAATTACCTGTTCTTTGTAGTCAGCGAACCGGTAGGTATTGAACTTTTCGGCTATGGTAGGGTCTTTAGGCTTGCTTTCTTTGTATTGGTCAAGTATCCATTCAAGGGCACTACGGTTGCCGAGTTTGTAATTCCATGCATCGGCGGGGATACCTTTTAATTCAGTGTTATCGTCTAAATAGATGCTGCCGGATTCTTTATTGACTTTCAGCCTGGCTTTGGGAACTGGTTTAATATCACTTGCATTAACTACAAGTAGAGGGAAGGGTTCTACTGTTTCGTAGTTGATATGTAAATCCATCAGTTTTTTGCCCCATGCCGACCACTCGTGGAAATCTTCGTATAAGGGTATGCGTGGAAATTCGCGTTTCAGATTAAGTTCATATTTTTTACGGTAAGCAGGACAATGCAGAACAGCGTAAACATAATAAAAAATGTCTTGTTTAGTAATTGTGTCATCGCTGTAATGTTTGACAAATTGTTCTAATCCCCAATTGGTTATGTTGTCAATGCGGTTACCGTTTTTATCGTAACGATAGAAAGGGAAATGAGTAGTATTGGAACCACCGCTAAGCCCTGCTAATTCGGGAACTTCATTAGTGGATAAAACACTAAAATCTTTAATTGAATTGAGCCCTACTATATAAATTGTTCTGTTTTGATATATATTATTACCAAAACCAAATATATTTTGGTTTTGGTACATTCTATGAATAATAATTTTATCAAGGTATAGGCTTTTTCTAACAAAAGGTCTATATGGAACTTTTCTTATTGCATTTGTAGAATATGTAAGTTCAGTTCCTTTTCGCATATATGCTTCTAATTCTTCTGTCCATTTTATTGCTCTGTCAACAAAATCATTTGTTCTTTGTTTCTTGTCAGAATTATTCCATCTGTTTTTTTCTTGTGAATATTTTTCAAAGAAATAACTGATTTTTGCAATAAGAGTATTTTCATTAAAATCATAAACCCATTCATCTCTATTGGTCGCAATTCCCAAAGAAAACAATTCAAACAAAGCTTCATTACTCTTTCCTGCTTTCACATCTTTGCTACACAATGGCAATAAACTATCAAAATCGGTATCGGCGATATTTATCCAATTACTGTTTTTATCAGGGCGAATAATTTCAAAAGGAATGTGCTGCAAAGGATTTTCGGCGAGCCATTGCAGTTTTTGCTCTTTCTTCCAAAAATCATTAAGTGTAGTATAATGTATTTTACAGGTTTTGTTTTCGCATTTTTGCTTTTTTATCAGGAACATAATGGCAACTCCTGTTTGGATACCAAATACGTTGTGTGTTGTGCCTGCAATTTTGGGATTCGTGCGAACATCGCTCTGAGTATCTATGATGTAAGCTGCGTCAAATTCCTTCTCTACGGTTTTTCTAAAACCATCGAAGGTACGACTGTCTATAAAGCTCCGGTTGCTGACGAATGCCACAATGCCATTATCATCCAACCGGTCGAATGCCCAACGATAAAAGCGGGCGTACATATCATACACTTTGGTTTTTTGTGCTGTGCTGTTTTTTATAAACGTGTCCTTAATACGTTTGTCTATAAGTTGGTATTCACGGTTTTTGTTGTTGTCGTTTTCATTGGCTTGGTTGGCATTGTAGGGCGGGTTGCCGATGATTACGCTTATTTTCTTTTTGTTTTGCGCCATTATTCTATCTGAATTTTTGCGGGTAATAGCAAACAAATCGCCTGAAGTTTGGTACTTCTCCCATTCTGCGCTATCCATTTTATTTAATCCTCCAATATTGTCAAGCGTATCGACAAAACAAAGATTTTCAAACTCGACATATCTACCCGTTTTTTGCGTAAATGTAAACTCAATGTTGAGGTTACTGATGTAATAAGGCAGAATAGCAACTTCATTGGCATGTATTTCATGCCTGTATTTATACTCTAATTTCTCTTTGCGAATGTAATCAATCAGGTCGCAAATAAAAGTCCCTGTACCGGTGGCAGGGTCGAGTATTTCCACATACGGGTCTTCGAGGTATTTGTCGAAATGCTTGTGCAACAGATAATCGGTGCTTTCAATCATAAAGCGCACTATTTCGTTAGGCGTATATACCACACCCAGACGGTCAGCAGCTTTGGGATTGTAGCTTTTGTAAAACGTTTCATATACTACTTTCAGGAAATTCTGCTTCTCGTGGTGGTCAGCAATTCCTGCCGCCGCTGCGTTAATGGCATCGTAATAGTGTTTGATACCGCTAAGCGCCATACGTCTTGTGTTGCCTGTAAAGAAGGTATTGATAACCGTTTCGAGTTCGCGAGCAATATTGTTTTCGCGGTGAAACTGTGTCTCGTCAAATATGGTATTGAAAATATCTTCAGTCAGTATATGTTGAATCATCATTTCGCGCACATCCTCATGGGTAACTCCGGGATTGATGCTGTCGCGGCAAAGGTTCAGAAAATTCTCCGATGCCTGAATAAAAGTAACATTTGATTTTTCAGTAAGCATAATGATGGAACGGATAGTTTCCGTCACCTTCGGAATATCTTGCTTAAAAAGCTCAATCGCTTTGCGGAAGTTTTGAACTTCGGGTCGCTCAAAGGATATAAAATCCGTTAGCAGCAGGTGTAATGCATTGGGATCACTGATAAAACAGCGTAATACCTCTGTACCGTTTTGTATCAACACAGCCGTACGACTGTCTTCAAACAAAATATTTTCACGTGGGTAGCCTTTGGCAAATTTCTTTTGGATTTCTTCGTCAAGGTCATCGGCTTCGTCTTTGCTTTCCCAATATCCCCAATCCTGCCTAAGCATATCTTTGAGTGTACCGTCAGGCGTAACTGTTTTGCCGTTTGGGGCTTTGATGCTTATTTCGGCAATCATCATTAAGCCGCGTTGCTTGGCATAATCATTCAGCAAGTTATAGAAGGCGTTGCGAATAGCTGTTTCCTTTTTCGTGCCCCCAAAGTGAATGATTTTTTCTACTTCGGTGTGATATTGATGAATGGAATGGGTGCTCATTGTTTTTGTTTATGAGTAAAAATCCATAAGTGATATAAAGAAATATCTTGCGAAGATGTTCGATGCGCAATTGACTTTGAAACAAAATAGTCTAACTTGTTTTCAATCTTTGTTAGAATTTCATCTTTCTTCCAAAAATCATTTGTACCTGATAATTCTTCAACCCATCTGTTAATACTTGTTATCCAATAATCAAAAGTTTCTTTCTCAACAAAACCAAGTATTCCACACACATTAAAGCCTTTTCCGTGTTTTTCTATTTTATACCTTTCCATGGCTCCATTTTCTTTATTCCCTATAACATATTCCCTTTCACGTTTTTCACCCGGGGTTGGTAAAATTTTGGACTCCACAACAAAAAGAGGAAAATGATGAACGCCCTCTTCAACTTTATGAAAATAAAAATCAGGAACGCCCTTTGTTCCCATGAAAATATCTGAATATTGATTTTTCACGCCAATATTAGGATGCGATTTAATTTTCACTTCCACTTGTTCCACATACATTTGTGTAAATTTGTTTTCATTCAATGGATAGTGAAGATTCGGTTGGCTGCATGCTTTTTGGAAAGGGATAGCTGCGTCTTTCATACAATTCACGATATAATCAAATGTTCCTCCTTCTTTTTCTGTTAAAGCAGGTTTAGCACCAATATTTTGATTATTTTCTTCTATTGTCATATCTTAAAATCCTGCATCTGCGAAATCTGAAAAACATTTATCCGCATCTCTATATGCTGTGAGAGACAGCCAATATCTATACTGATTGGGCTTAACAAAAACAATAGTATCTTTTTGCGGATACAATTTGATGATTCTGCTTACAGAAAGTTGTGATGAGATTTCATGATTAGTCAATCCTACAATATCCAAAGCTGAATCATTTCTATGAAACATTGGTTTATCATTCACCGAATCATATTTAAAAATAGTGGCAAAGAGTGAATTTTTTAATTCAACAACATCACTGAGTCTGAATTTCCTTTTTTCTGTTTCATAAATGAAATTTAGTGCCTTTGAAAATTCAGTTCCATAGTTTGATAAAACAGATACTATTTTTTTCTTTTCTACAGGCTTTACTGCATCTGAATTTTCTCCTCTTCTAAGAAAGAATTGCAGTATATTATTAACATCATGAATAATATTAAAATCAAAATCAGATAACAATGTTGATAAATCTATAGTTAAATCTATAGGAAGTGACAATATATCTTCTTGTTTACACGCAGTATTTTTGTATACTAACATTTTCCCACTCGTACAAATATTAAAAAATTTCAATACATCATGGTATTTCCTGAAAAAATCTGAGATCTCACCTAACAATTTCGTGTCAGTTGAGTGAAATCCCACAATTTCATTGGAAAATTTGTTGAGATTATTGTTTAGACAAAATGGCAAATCAATATTCTCTTTTATCAAGAAATTTGGATGAGCATATACCGGTTTATCTTTTTTCCCATTAAAAGAAGCATTATAGTTTGATGTTATAAATGAATCATCAATTCTGTTTTCAAAAAACGCTTCATTAGGTAATGATTTAGCACCTCCTGCTCCTTCTCCATAAATCCCTTTACCATTGAACAGATTTTGTAAAGTTCCTATAGATGTCAATTTTTCAATAGTAATTTTTATCCTGCCACCTCCCAAAAGATTAATTTTCCATATAGACATATTATTCATGGCATTTTGTCTGTTGACAAAATGCATATCATAATCATCGACCTCAAAAACAATACGTTCTTTCGTTGATTTTGTTCTCCTAAAAGTTAAATGGAGAATATTTTTAGTAAAATCAGGCTTTTCATTTCTGATAAAAATAGCTGCAGTTTCTACTTCCAGTAGATTTTGCTTTATTTTTCCAGTATCAGTTATATATTCTTTTTGGTTATCCCATAAAGCTTTATTTCTAGCTAATCCTGTAAAATCTAGAATTTGAATCACATTGGTCTTAGAAAATAAAATTTTCATAAAAGATTGAGAAGTGCTATTGTATAACACTCCTGAAGATTTCACAAGTAAACATTGTAATCCGTTCTGTTTTAAATTACAAAAGGAATCACCAAGAAATTTCAAAGCTATTTGGTTATTTGGGATTTCTACTATTTCGCCATTTATTTTAGTTTTATTATCATCAAAATTTCTCGTTCCACCTCTAACATAAGGCGGATTTCCAATTACTAAATTGAATTTTTTATTTTTTATTTTTTTGCAAACAAAAAAATCGGAACAAATTAAATTTTCTTTTTGCAAATCATCGAATTTTAATTCATCAATAATTTTTTTGGGTTCTAATTCATCACAAAGCGCCAAGCTTAAGCTGAAAGAAGATAATCTGATTGCCTGTTCTTCTTTATCCACGCCATAAATGTTCCTCAGAAGCAATTTCAAATCATCTATAGCAGGACGCTTCATTTCATTTTGTAGTTTCCAAATTTGAACCAACCGCTTAAAAGCGACAACTAAAAAAATGCCCGAACCACAAGCAGGGTCAAGTATCGTAAAATCAGCCAAATTTATATCCTGATATTTTTTTAACGGAAGACACTCATCAACAAGCAATTTTGCTAAATGAGAAGGGGTATAATATAATCCTTTTTCTTGCTTGTTTTCTCCCAAAAATTCTTCATACAAGCGGCTGATTAATTCAACTGGAATAAATTGGAACTCAAAATATCGCCAATCGGGAAACTTTATTTCCGCTTGTTTTGAATTTATATGAAATTTGTCTGTAGCCAATAATTCAGCAACAATGGATAAGTTCAGTTTATTTAACTGTGCTATTTCTTCAGTTTCCCATTTGAATACATTCCCATTAAATCCGGTCTTTTCATCATTCAAGTCATTCAATAACTCAACAAATTTTCCTTTTTTTAAAACATCATTGAATGTATCGGCGTTATCATATTTTTTGAAATATTTTACTGATAGTAATTTATTCCCTTCTTTATCAATTCGTTCTTCCAAATATTTTATCAATATGGATTGAACGATAATCTTAGTTATTATTTTTGTAGAAGTATTTTCCAGCTCTTCAGAAAGTCTTCGCTCAACAATTTTTATATTTTCTATCAGTCTGTCGTAAGCTGAATTTTGGAACTTGAATTTATTTTTCAATTCCTCCTGCTCCCAGAAAATTCCTGTTTTTATTTTTATTGCAAAGTGCTTATTATATAAATTTTGCGCCTTCCCCACTGTGTTTAGGCTCTCAACAAGATATTCAGGTTTATAATCTTTTGTAATATGCTTAGTGCAATCTAAGATAGCTACATCCGTATTGTAAAAAATACACACTAAAGGAACTTCCCCACTTGTCCAGATTTTCTTTTGTATTTCTGCGAGTTCGCTTTCATCTCTATTGTTAAAACCGTTATCTGTTTTGTCAAACAAATAGACTTGTGGTTTATAACTACCGTTAAGCTGTTTCCGCAAATACACGGCTGTTGCTCCAAATTTTTCAGCCGTGTACAGATGAAATAAAATTTCTAATTCATCAGGTTCAGCATTCACCAAGAACAAAGCATCGTCGGCATCAAAGCCTAATTTGCTCAGACCTTGTTGAAAATCAATGCTTATGTCTTTTGTACTCACCATGAAACACATTTGGGTTTATGTTACAAAGGTAACAATCAAAATTCAATTTGCAATAGACACTCAGGGAAATCACAAGCACCTAAATTTCAAGTGTTTACTTCATTTATTCGACTATATTTCTATCAGATATTTATCTCAATTGACTTCATGAATTCTCTGTTCATCTTGTATGCACCCACATTATGGAAAGAATAAATAAGCCGATACTTTTGCCGAAAATACATTTTCACAATGGGAAAGGAAGATTTCCTGCAAAATATATTTCAGTCTTGGCGTTTTATTCTTAGGATATACATTTTATGCAAGATGAGAAAAAGCTATTTCCCAGTCGTTTCCATTTGCAGAATATACTCCGTCTGCTCGCCATACTGACTTTTCAGTCTCCGATAATCCTCCACGTGTTTGATATTCAGAACTAATGAAAAGAAAGAAATGAGAATCAGCACAAAAATGATTACCGAAGTCTGCAAAAACTCAAAGCCCAAAATGACAACTTTTTTTGGTTTTGGGAACAATTTTATCAGTGACTCTAAAGAAACCTTTTCCGGTACAGGCAAAGCCTCTATTTGTTTTTTCACCTCATTGACTGAAGTGAGTAGTTTGTTGTGGTGCCCTGTCTGCACTTGATGTGTATACTCAATGTATTTCCCAACAATAGTTGCTTGTTTTTTCACTATCAATTCTATTTCTTCTTTTGAAACAGTCGGATTTATTTCTTGATTAACTGACTGAATTTCTTTTGTTCTACTATTTGCTTGGATAGCATCCAGTTTCTTATTTATTTCGGACATCATGCCCAAAATAGCTTCATAATCCATTTCTTCCATATTTTTTATAATTTAAATCCTCTACTTTTTTTCTTTTTCTTCATCTGTTGATGTAAATATTCCGCTTGGTCGAGGTCATAATCTGAAGGTACTACATCAAACAAACTTCCTAACCCTGATACCAATCCGGTGATACCAGATTCAACTGTTTCCTGTAAGGTATTCCAATCGTTATTTTGCATTTGGGTCTGAATCGGTTCTTGTTCCTGCGTGTTTACGGTTAAAACCGCATTCAGCTTGGAATATGAAAACGAGCGATCAATCTCTGAACCTTTGAAAGAATAATCCCCTTTTGAAAAGGAAATTCCCTGAACTTTATCCGTTTGTCCTTTGTATTTGAACTTCAATTCAATGTTTTCTCTGTTTAAGGTATTCTTGAACTGATTCCAATTCTTGGAAGACTTCAAAGCGGATTTTATCGTTTTGTAAATCTCATATTTCGTCTTGTCCGGTTTATTCAAACGATGGATATTCACCTTGTCTTTACCAACGCCAAAAGTCAGACCGTATTTTTCTTTCAATGCTTTCGTTGCCTTTTCATTTCTGAAATGGTCGTTCCTGTCCGAAATGGTCTTGCCCTCGTTGTCAACCCTATTGAACACAATATGGCAATGCGGATGTTCCCGGTCGTGATGACGAACTATAATATATTGCGTATTCTCAATCTGCATCGCTTTCATATATTCTTTTGCCAACTTTACCATAAACTCATCGGTCAGTTTGGAGGCATCTTCTTTGGAATAGGCAAGCGGAATATGCCCGACACTTTTTGCCAGTTGGGGATTCATCAGGCTCTGCATATAGAAACTGGTGACGATGGATTTTGTGTCATTCAAGAGCACTCCTTCACTATCCAACAACTTGGCATTTTCTTTGTCAAGCACATACGAAATGCACCCTTTAAAGCTTCTTCCTTTTATTATTTTTCCAATCATCCGACAGCTGATTTATGATTTCTGACATTGTTTCCAACACATTTCTTGCTTCTTTCTCCAGATAAAACATTCCGTATATGTTCGCCTGATGTGCCAACTGGTTCAAATTATTAGCTTCGCCCGACAGTTTCCGAAGGACATCCATTTCTTCTTTTTTCACCGGTTCGATTACTTTTCCTTCCAGAATGGCAGAGCGGGAATAATCACTCAGGGTTAGTCCGGCAAGGGAGGCACGATGCTTAACGGCATAGTATTCCGGTTCAGAGAAACGAATGCTGACGATTCGTTTTTTCTGCCGTGCGATACCTGCCTTGGGACGTCCGCCTTTGTGATTATCCTTATCTGCTTCTTTCATTTGAATTGACGACCAACGGGAGCAATTCCCTTTCACTTTGGGGAAAGCAAGGGGTTTTTGTATGACAAAAACATACCCTTGCTACGCTAAAATGAATAGACTTCTGTCCCTATCTGCTGAGTTTACTCACTATACATACTCATCTTACAACTTTTTCCATGTTTCAAAGTCTTCCTCATAGATTTTGAAATGATGCAAGACCATGTTCTCTATAAAGCCGTACGACTGTCTTCAAACAAAATATTTTCACGTGGGTAGCCTTTGGCAAATTTCTTTTGGATTTCTTCGTCAAGGTCATCGGCTTCGTCTTTGCTTTCCCAATATCCCCAATCCTGCCTAAGCATATCTTTGAGTGTACCGTCAGGCGTAACTGTTTTGCCGTTTGGGGCTTTGATGCTTATTTCGGCAATCATCATTAAGCCGCGTTGCTTGGCATAATCATTCAGCAAGTTATAGAAGGCGTTGCGAATAGCTGTTTCCTTTTTCGTGCCCCCAAAGTGAATGATTTTTTCTACTTCGGTGTGATATTGATGAATGGAATGGGTGCTCATTGTTTTTGTTTATGAGTAAAAATCCATAAGTGATATAAAGAAATATCTTGCGAAGATGTTCGATGCGCAATTGACTTTGAAACAAAATAGTCTAACTTGTTTTCAATCTTTGTTAGAATTTCATCTTTCTTCCAAAAATCATTTGTACCTGATAATTCTTCAACCCATCTGTTAATACTTGTTATCCAATAATCAAAAGTTTCTTTCTCAACAAAACCAAGTATTCCACACACATTAAAGCCTTTTCCGTGTTTTTCTATTTTATACCTTTCCATGGCTCCATTTTCTTTATTCCCTATAACATATTCCCTTTCACGTTTTTCACCCGGGGTTGGTAAAATTTTGGACTCCACAACAAAAAGAGGAAAATGATGAACGCCCTCTTCAACTTTATGAAAATAAAAATCAGGAACGCCCTTTGTTCCCATGAAAATATCTGAATATTGATTTTTCACGCCAATATTAGGATGCGATTTAATTTTCACTTCCACTTGTTCCACATACATTTGTGTAAATTTGTTTTCATTCAATGGATAGTGAAGATTCGGTTGGCTGCATGCTTTTTGGAAAGGGATAGCTGCGTCTTTCATACAATTCACGATATAATCAAATGTTCCTCCTTCTTTTTCTGTTAAAGCAGGTTTAGCACCAATATTTTGATTATTTTCTTCTATTGTCATATCTTAAAATCCTGCATCTGCGAAATCTGAAAAACATTTATCCGCATCTCTATATGCTGTGAGAGACAGCCAATATCTATACTGATTGGGCTTAACAAAAACAATAGTATCTTTTTGCGGATACAATTTGATGATTCTGCTTACAGAAAGTTGTGATGAGATTTCATGATTAGTCAATCCTACAATATCCAAAGCTGAATCATTTCTATGAAACATTGGTTTATCATTCACCGAATCATATTTAAAAATAGTGGCAAAGAGTGAATTTTTTAATTCAACAACATCACTGAGTCTGAATTTCCTTTTTTCTGTTTCATAAATGAAATTTAGTGCCTTTGAAAATTCAGTTCCATAGTTTGATAAAACAGATACTATTTTTTTCTTTTCTACAGGCTTTACTGCATCTGAATTTTCTCCTCTTCTAAGAAAGAATTGCAGTATATTATTAACATCATGAATAATATTAAAATCAAAATCAGATAACAATGTTGATAAATCTATAGTTAAATCTATAGGAAGTGACAATATATCTTCTTGTTTACACGCAGTATTTTTGTATACTAACATTTTCCCACTCGTACAAATATTAAAAAATTTCAATACATCATGGTATTTCCTGAAAAAATCTGAGATCTCACCTAACAATTTCGTGTCAGTTGAGTGAAATCCCACAATTTCATTGGAAAATTTGTTGAGATTATTGTTTAGACAAAATGGCAAATCAATATTCTCTTTTATCAAGAAATTTGGATGAGCATATACCGGTTTATCTTTTTTCCCATTAAAAGAAGCATTATAGTTTGATGTTATAAATGAATCATCAATTCTGTTTTCAAAAAACGCTTCATTAGGTAATGATTTAGCACCTCCTGCTCCTTCTCCATAAATCCCTTTACCATTGAACAGATTTTGTAAAGTTCCTATAGATGTCAATTTTTCAATAGTAATTTTTATCCTGCCACCTCCCAAAAGATTAATTTTCCATATAGACATATTATTCATGGCATTTTGTCTGTTGACAAAATGCATATCATAATCATCGACCTCAAAAACAATACGTTCTTTCGTTGATTTTGTTCTCCTAAAAGTTAAATGGAGAATATTTTTAGTAAAATCAGGCTTTTCATTTCTGATAAAAATAGCTGCAGTTTCTACTTCCAGTAGATTTTGCTTTATTTTTCCAGTATCAGTTATATATTCTTTTTGGTTATCCCATAAAGCTTTATTTCTAGCTAATCCTGTAAAATCTAGAATTTGAATCACATTGGTCTTAGAAAATAAAATTTTCATAAAAGATTGAGAAGTGCTATTGTATAACACTCCTGAAGATTTCACAAGTAAACATTGTAATCCGTTCTGTTTTAAATTACAAAAGGAATCACCAAGAAATTTCAAAGCTATTTGGTTATTTGGGATTTCTACTATTTCGCCATTTATTTTAGTTTTATTATCATCAAAATTTCTCGTTCCACCTCTAACATAAGGCGGATTTCCAATTACTAAATTGAATTTTTTATTTTTTATTTTTTTGCAAACAAAAAAATCGGAACAAATTAAATTTTCTTTTTGCAAATCATCGAATTTTAATTCATCAATAATTTTTTTGGGTTCTAATTCATCACAAAGCGCCAAGCTTAAGCTGAAAGAAGATAATCTGATTGCCTGTTCTTCTTTATCCACGCCATAAATGTTCCTCAGAAGCAATTTCAAATCATCTATAGCAGGACGCTTCATTTCATTTTGTAGTTTCCAAATTTGAACCAACCGCTTAAAAGCGACAACTAAAAAAATGCCCGAACCACAAGCAGGGTCAAGTATCGTAAAATCAGCCAAATTTATATCCTGATATTTTTTTAACGGAAGACACTCATCAACAAGCAATTTTGCTAAATGAGAAGGGGTATAATATAATCCTTTTTCTTGCTTGTTTTCTCCCAAAAATTCTTCATACAAGCGGCTGATTAATTCAACTGGAATAAATTGGAACTCAAAATATCGCCAATCGGGAAACTTTATTTCCGCTTGTTTTGAATTTATATGAAATTTGTCTGTAGCCAATAATTCAGCAACAATGGATAAGTTCAGTTTATTTAACTGTGCTATTTCTTCAGTTTCCCATTTGAATACATTCCCATTAAATCCGGTCTTTTCATCATTCAAGTCATTCAATAACTCAACAAATTTTCCTTTTTTTAAAACATCATTGAATGTATCGGCGTTATCATATTTTTTGAAATATTTTACTGATAGTAATTTATTCCCTTCTTTATCAATTCGTTCTTCCAAATATTTTATCAATATGGATTGAACGATAATCTTAGTTATTATTTTTGTAGAAGTATTTTCCAGCTCTTCAGAAAGTCTTCGCTCAACAATTTTTATATTTTCTATCAGTCTGTCGTAAGCTGAATTTTGGAACTTGAATTTATTTTTCAATTCCTCCTGCTCCCAGAAAATTCCTGTTTTTATTTTTATTGCAAAGTGCTTATTATATAAATTTTGCGCCTTCCCCACTGTGTTTAGGCTCTCAACAAGATATTCAGGTTTATAATCTTTTGTAATATGCTTAGTGCAATCTAAGATAGCTACATCCGTATTGTAAAAAATACACACTAAAGGAACTTCCCCACTTGTCCAGATTTTCTTTTGTATTTCTGCGAGTTCGCTTTCATCTCTATTGTTAAAACCGTTATCTGTTTTGTCAAACAAATAGACTTGTGGTTTATAACTACCGTTAAGCTGTTTCCGCAAATACACGGCTGTTGCTCCAAATTTTTCAGCCGTGTACAGATGAAATAAAATTTCTAATTCATCAGGTTCAGCATTCACCAAGAACAAAGCATCGTCGGCATCAAAGCCTAATTTGCTCAGACCTTGTTGAAAATCAATGCTTATGTCTTTTGTACTCACCATGAAACACATTTGGGTTTATGTTACAAAGGTAACAATCAAAATTCAATTTGCAATAGACACTCAGGGAAATCACAAGCACCTAAATTTCAAGTGTTTACTTCATTTATTCGACTATATTTCTATCAGATATTTATCTCAATTGACTTCATGAATTCTCTGTTCATCTTGTATGCACCCACATTATGGAAAGAATAAATAAGCCGATACTTTTGCCGAAAATACATTTTCACAATGGGAAAGGAAGATTTCCTGCAAAATATATTTCAGTCTTGGCGTTTTATTCTTAGGATATACATTTTATGCAAGATGAGAAAAAGCTATTTCCCAGTCGTTTCCATTTGCAGAATATACTCCGTCTGCTCGCCATACTGACTTTTCAGTCTCCGATAATCCTCCACGTGTTTGATATTCAGAACTAATGAAAAGAAAGAAATGAGAATCAGCACAAAAATGATTACCGAAGTCTGCAAAAACTCAAAGCCCAAAATGACAACTTTTTTTGGTTTTGGGAACAATTTTATCAGTGACTCTAAAGAAACCTTTTCCGGTACAGGCAAAGCCTCTATTTGTTTTTTCACCTCATTGACTGAAGTGAGTAGTTTGTTGTGGTGCCCTGTCTGCACTTGATGTGTATACTCAATGTATTTCCCAACAATAGTTGCTTGTTTTTTCACTATCAATTCTATTTCTTCTTTTGAAACAGTCGGATTTATTTCTTGATTAACTGACTGAATTTCTTTTGTTCTACTATTTGCTTGGATAGCATCCAGTTTCTTATTTATTTCGGACATCATGCCCAAAATAGCTTCATAATCCATTTCTTCCATATTTTTTATAATTTAAATCCTCTACTTTTTTTCTTTTTCTT
>SNRY01000325.1_pt1 | contig 17343 bp, 3 predicted proteins | sample 4693421 | NCBI WGS metagenome assembly SNRY01 (sample SAMN11003215, study PRJNA524138) | termite gut metagenome | isolation source: Bacteroidetes bacterial symbionts from single cell of protist host amplifed... | host: Streblomastix strix ... | reverse complement strand
AGCTAAACCGAAACTAGCATGACTACTTCCATCAAAACTTTGTAGTTGTAAGGATAACTGACTACTAGCATAGTATCCAGCATGATAACTAGCGCCAAAACTCAATTCGACGTAGAATCCTTTTAAGGCTTCTTCTCCCCCAGATGAAACCGAGAAACCTGGTAAGGTGTAAGCTAAACCATTGTCAAAGTCACTTTGTCCCGGTTTGTGAGTTGAACTGGATGGATATAGTTTGATTCCTGTGGATAATCCATTGTAAGTTCGAAACCACTCTCCAGAAATCGTTACAAAGGCTTCAGAGATTAAGACATTAAACTGACTTGTTCCTGTACCAGTTGCTTGATTAATATTCTCAAGTGTCAAAGCACTTGTACTACCTGCTCCAGCATAGTTACCAGTTACGACACTTGGTAATTGATAATTACTATTACTATTGCCAATCAGGTTAAACGTAATATTAACATTTACTCCTGAGGCATCGGATGCGGTTGTACCAGTTACCGAAACAGTTGCTAAGTCCACGCTCATAATCCCAATCGTAATAAACCCAGTAAAGGAAGTATCACTCGTTTTGTAACCTTTGACCCGTGAAGTAATATTTAATTCGAGGGTCTTAATGAGAATGACGCCTCGATCAGTACTATTAGCCGTTGTGACACTGTAGTTATAAGCAGCGGAACCACTAAGAGCATAAGTAATTGTCTTACTATCTCCGACATTCGCATTATCATATTGAGCGGAGTAAGTCACACTATCGCCGGAGACTAATGCCCCAGCTGTTGTTCCAGTGGAATTAACGGGGAAGATGACATCCGCCGATTCCACATAGTTGTCTCCGTTATAGATCTTACTGATAGAGGAAGCTTGAGAGTTAGTTAACTGCTTGACGGTAATTGTTCCCTTTAAACCGTTTGATGGATAGACAATTAAGTAGTTGGCAACTGGTTTTGATCCAGAGACAGAACTGATGGTAATGGTCACAGTAATATTGACCCCGACGTTCTTATCGGCATAAGCAGCTGACCAGGTTAAGACCTCGCTACTAACACCAGCCGGTACACTGATTTGACCATTCGACGCAACTGTCCCACCATCATAAACTTTCGTGATTGATGGTCCGGTCACATTAAGTTCTTTTGGTGTAATCATTCGATTTGTTGTATTATTAACAATCTCATAATTTGGTGCTAGGACTGTGGCGCTATTGACTTTAATCGTAATTGTCGTCGTATAAGGAGTCGTGGAAGAATTTAGACCACTGTAAATCGCGGAATTAGTAGTAATTGGTTGATTGAGGATTTGTCCACCTTCTACCGTATAAGTTAATTGATCCGTTGAAACGATGCTATTCCCATCATATTGTTTTGTGACATTTCCGGTAATAACAACTTTTCGTTGTTTGATTATTCCGGTCACACTAGAACCTAGTTGCGTGACAGTGTAATTATTAATTGCCGTGCTGGCGGTGCTTCCGGCGGCTGATGTAATCGCAATCCAGACGTAATAAGTAACATTAGGGGTGAGAGCTCCACCAGAAGATGTTTTATTAGCAGTTGAGCCAGCAGCAAGTGAATTTGCATTGGTTGAATAACGGGCTGTAAAGACGATTGATTCGGGAGCAATTGTTACTAAACTAACTTGTCCACCTTGAATTGCATCGGAAGCATCATATATCTTTTCAATGTTCGATCCTCCAAATGTTAAAGGTAAGGCCGTTATTTTTGCTGTGGTAGGGCTTGATGCTAAAGAATAGTTAGCCGGATTAAAGTTTCCTCCCGTGACCGTAAAAGTAACTCTGTAGGTTGTATTAGCATACGAATTAACATTTTTCGAAGTATAATCAATTTGGGCTTTGATCACTTCTCCGTTCGGAATTGATCCCGTATTTGCGACCACGGCAACATTATCAAGATATTGACTATTGTTGAAGACTTTATCAATCGAAGCCTGGATTTTAACTCCAAATGTTGTAATTGCTCCGGTTGTAACAGGATGAACAATCGAATAGTTCGAAGATGGTCGATTTCCACCGTTAACCGTAAAGGAAAGGTCTAATGGAATGCCTGATCCAACATCGCTGGCGTTACTTCGCGTCCCATTAATCGTATACTTCCGAATAATTTGAATTGTTTCGCTGTTCTTTGCGCCAGTTATTCCGGAGACAACGGTTGTGACATTTTCATTGCCATCATAGACTTTCGTCACGGTTCCACTGGTATAACTCAACGATGCGGTGGTAATTTTTCCAAATAAATTTTGATTAAAACGATAATTAGCGGAAGATGCTCCTAATGTGATCGGCTTTTCGTTTCCAACGTTTTCATCAAGATACTCCACGGTTACAAGAACTGATTCAGCAATAGTACCTTGCACGGAGTAATCACCGCTCGGAACAATTTGATTTCCATCATAGATTTTTTCTAAGTTTGGATCAATTAGATTGATACTTAATAATCGAGGACTAATCGTTAAGTTTGAGACAAGATAATAATTACTAGCCGTATATGCAACACTTAAACTATAACGAGCAGCATTTGCTCCGGTAATCGAAACGCGACCTTTTAAATTTGTACCAGCATTCATCACGGAATTGGAATCATTAGTATCGCGATAGAGAACATTTAAAAAGACAACATCATCGCTCAATTTTTCTTGAACTGCAACATTAAGACTAGTTTCCGAATCATATACTTTGTTAAATAAGCCATCAGCGAGATAGCGATCAATATCAATTTTAATGTTGATCCCTAATGAGCCGTTTCCATCAATCCACCAATTAGTGTTTTGGACATAAACGGCTGATTTTCCAGCCCAGGCACTCGCCGTGACATTGTTTGTATTGGCAATAGCGTCAAATGTGGTATTGTTAGAAGCAATATAAACCTTCAAATAGGAATTAACTAATCCAGAAACAACATCATCTCCGGAAATAGTTGTCACTGTTGACGAGATATTGACATTACGAAGAGTGGAACTAGATCCAAAAGTTGCTGAATTATATGCCAGTTGTTGCGTCAAGGCGACTGATTCCAGGGTGGAAGGAATCGACCCAAAGATGGTCACTAATCCAGTTGCTGGTACTAATGGGTAAACGAGATTAATTAACTTCACAGTCCCACTAGCGACCGAATTACCGGTTGTAAAGGTTGTACCAGCATTGACATTAACAATTAAATACTTCAGGTTAGCTAGACTGGCAAATGCCCCGACTCCGATCCCTGTAATTGGGCCGTTAATCGTTAATTTAGTTAAACCAGTAAAATTCGAAAAGGCCGCTGCAACAATTGTGACCGCTGGTGTGGCCGAATAATTAATGGTCAAAGTTTGTAAACTCGTGTTTGAACCATTATAGATGTAATTGAGTTTACCGTTCGTTGCATCGGCTTCACCCCGAGTTTTTCCTACAAAAGGCAATACTAATTCACGAATATTTGTACAGCCATCAATTGTACGTTCTAATCTCGTGATTCCTGTCCCAATAATGGTTAATTTTAAGAGATTGGTCTTATTTTTAAAAGCATAATCGGCGATTCCAATTACTTCATACTCTCCCGTTACCGAACCAGTTACAGACAATTTTGCAGGAACGGTAAATTCGGAAAGGGAGAAATCATTCAGACGAAAGATTTGAATTTTATAATCATTGCCTGATCCGATTAAGACGTAGTCGTAACCATTTGGATTTAATCGAAGGTGGGTGTCACTTAAGTTATTAAAACTAGTATCATTGTAGATAACTGGCACTTTTCCAGAATTCCAGTTCGTATTCCAATTTTCATCACCGATCGTTGGTAGTCCACCGGCTAAGGATACTAATAAATTTGTACAACCGGTAAAGACATCGGCTTCAACAACTGTCACAGTCTGCGAAATTCCAACATAGGCTAACCCTGTGCAACCATAAAAAGCCCGGCTACGAATTGTCGTTGTTTGTGTACCTAAGCTAACTTTGACAATATCAGGATAGTTTGTGACGGCTGAATTTCCAGCAAACAACGCTTGATATGGGATTTCGACAATGGAAGATGGAAAAGTGATCGAAGCAAAACCATAGTTATTCGTTGTCGTGGCATTTCGATTTACAAAAATATTATCGGATAGATACTTGACAACTGCTCCCCCTAAAGTTCCAGGAAGAGTCAAACTAGATGTTAAGCGATCTCCTAATGCACCACGATATCTGGTAATGTAAGAAACACTAGCATATTTAAGGTATTCGTATTTTGTTCCCTCGGAAGTATCAGTTGTATAAATATCAGCCGATGTTGCTCCCGCTGGCATCACCAGAACGGGAAAATAAGTCCGAGCACTTCTTCCTTCATAAATTGCATCGGGGAAACCACCGTTTAATAATTGGGTTTTAATCGCATTAGCGTTTGCACTAGCAGTAATGTAAATGGTAATATTTAGACAGTTATAAAACCAGCCGCGGTTTACTGATTCCGGTGTAACAATGAAATCTCCGACTTCGTCTAGCGATGCAGGGATAACTAATCGTTGTAAGGCTTGGCAATTGAACCAAGCATAGTTATGAATTGTCACAACTGATGACGGAATCGTATAGGTTTGTAAGGCCGTACAATCTTGAAAACAACCAAACGGTACTTCTGTAATTCCTGGTGTAGAAACTGATGTTAATTTATTACTCCCTTTAAAACAATTCGCCCCAATATTCGTCACACTGGCTGGTAATGTAATGGAAGTAAAACTGGCGTGAGTCATTCCGGAAAAAGCATACTCGCCTATTTTCGTTAAATTTGTCCCGGTGAATGTGATGCTCGCGACATTAGTTTTACCTTGAAAAACATAATTCCCAATTTCCGCAATGCTGTAAGTTTTATTAAAAGCGGTATTACCACCTTCTAATCCGCTAACTGTTAGTGTATCAGGAATCGTAATAGCATGATCTTTGTCTGTTAAATTATAAATTTGAATTGTTGCACGGGAAGTTTGTTGATTCAATAAATAAGTAAAAATATTATTTGGTGAAGCGGGAGTATAGGACAAATAAATTTCAGCATCATATCCCCAAACCGTATTATAAGCATTGGTATTATAACGTGGTCCCCAATGAACTTCATCCAGAGCTGCGACATGTGGAAAATAGAGGGTTGGCTTGGCTGTCATGCTATAAAAAGCGTCGGATTGAACAAAAGTTAACGTTTTAGGTAAATATAAAGATGTTAAAGAGGTATTACCTCGAAACGCTTGTGCGCCGATTCCCATAATTGGATAAATTCTGGCCAGTCGGTTCGTTTCGTTGTAAGTTGTGACCAAAGAACTGGCATCCCAAGTCTCGACCAGAGTATTATTATCATTTAGTTTGATAAAACTTGGAATTGTAAGAGATGCTTTGTTACTAACGGTACGAAGTAAATAGACACGTTGTTCCCAAATTTTTTTAGTTTCATCTCCATCAGAAGCAGTCGTGTAACCTGTTGAAGTTTGAATTGTTCCGCCCTGAGTCGCTGTTTTAGCCCATGTATAGAGCAGATCGTAATAATTACTGGAATCGATGGTGTATCGAATAATATTAAACTCTGAACCAACCCCTGACATGGTGAGATAATCATAATAAGGAACTAGTCCACTATCAAGCGTGGATCGACTATTTAGATGGCTTGCTTGTATATTCCCTTTTAATACATAAAAACTGGTGTGAAATCCTCGTTGACCCATTGTCCCGCTATTAAATTTAGGAAAATAAAGATATTGTAAAGTAGGTGAATTTGCTTGATAATTATAATTATTTATGGAGGTTTCATTACTAACGTTTCGCGGATTGGATCCAAAAAAGATATTTGTTAATTTCGAGCAACCAGAGAAGAAGACATTTGTCGTTGCTTGATCCTTGAGGTAGGCCGTTACAAGATTTGTGCAGTTTTCAAAGACAGAAGCTCCGTAAGTTAATCCAACTGTAACTCCGGTAATTAAATCAATTGATTCAAGTCCAGTACAGCCTTTAAATGAATGATTACCTAACGTAAAAGAACTTTTTAAACCAGAAATACTTATTGATTTAATTCCAGTAGAATTATAAAAAGCATATGAACCTAACGATACTAAATTACTGGAAGCAGAACCAGCCCCTTCTAATCCGAAACTAGTAATATCGCTACGATGCGCTCCTGCGACCTCACTTATCCACTTCACTGGATAAGTATAAGAAACAGTATCCCTTTCAAAAGTAACATTATTGGGAACAATCAGAGAACCACTTGCGATGTATTTAAAGTTAATAATTTTAATAGCTGAATCAGTCACGAGAAAATAGAAAGATTCGTTTTCCATACAATCGCTGATACTACTATACCCAAAATAAAAAGGGTTTCTATTTCTCGGTAAAGCAGAGTCCATTACGATACTAGGTCGAACAGGGGAATATATTTTTGCATTATTACACCCTAGAAAAGAACTTGCTTGAAGAGAATATGGAGTTTGGTAGAATCGAATAGTACTCAAACCAAGACAATTTTCAAAAGCACTATTCCAAATTACTAAACCAGACAATTGATTAATAGGTTGTTTAGTTGTTGTGGTAGTAAAAGTTAAAGAAGTAATTGTTGCACATTTATAAAAGGCTTTTCGTCCAATTGCTGAAATATTGCCAATTGTAACTGATGCTAAATTTGGCATTTTTTTCGCTGCGACATCAAAATTAAATGCTTCATCTTGAATACGGCCAACATATAAAGTTCCTGAATATGTTTCTCCATTATTCAAAGGAACACCACTTAAAATAATACTATCAGGAATAGTGACTGACTGAGCATTTAAATTTGATGCTCCTATAACAGTAGCATACATTGTTCCACTATTTATCAAATCGACTGTTCCTGAGTCTCCCTCAGAAGAATGCGAGTCATTATAACCCCGATCTATTTCATAAAGAAGTCCGTTAAGAATAATAGTGGACTTAGTTAAGCGAGTCACAGTGGCAGCATCGAGTTTATTTGAATCATTTTTTGGTGATGATTTAACACTGTAGGTCACAACTCCAACCAGAATGACTACAAAGGCCGTAAAAGCCATTAATAATTTTTTAATTTTCATATTTATATTCTCCTTTGATGAAAACTACATAATGATAGTTAGGAAGATAATTAATCCGACTAACCCTAAGATGAAGATGAAAAGCAGGTAAATAAACCAGTTAAGAGTTTTCACTTTCTTTAAGACTTCTACACGGTTGACTGTTACCAAGTTCATTAACTCATTCGCTTCCATAATACTTGGTGGATTGAATTGATCAAAACTGGAAATAGCAATTTCGTATTTTTCTTCGGCCGCGTTGGCTTGTTGTGCTGCTTGGTTCGCACCGAACTGCGTTTCATAAACTGGGCCTGTGCTATGTGAGGACTTCGATGACTCAGCAGTTTGATAACTATTATAAGAAGGCGTTCCATATGATAGTGCTTCGTAACTTGGTTGTGACTGAGGTTGTGGTTGTGGTTTTGGTTCTTCTTTCACAACTGGTTCATTCCAGTTCGTGTCTCCAAACCCAAACCCAAATCCCATGTTATTGCTGTTGCTATTAGACTGATTGTTTTCCTTTAACTTGGTGTCCGCAAATGCTTCACGTTCATTAGCGAGTTTCGCTTCACGTTCGGCGTTGATCCGAGCGTTGCGTTCACGTTCAGCTTCAAGATCGGCGTTCTTACGGGCATGTTCGGCGTCAGCCAATTGTTTGGCGGCATCGGCTTGGGCTCTGATACGTGCGGACTCTGCTTCCATCTCGGCGTTCTTCCGAATATGTTCGGCATCAGCAAGATGTCGAGCGGCTTCGGCTTCAGCTTTAATACGAGCAGCTTCTGCTTCCGCTTGAGCTTTGATTCGAGCAATCTCAGATTCATTAACAAGTTTGGCTGATTCTGCTTCAGCACGCATTCTATCGGCTTCTGCTTGGGCACGAATCTTGGCAGCTTCGGCTTCCATCTTGATTCGTTCCATCTCCATTTGAGCACGAAGACGAGCCTCTTCAGCCGCACGACGTTGAGCATCATCTTGCTCGGCTTTGGACTTGTCCAAAATGTCATTTAACTCGCTTTTTTTAAGTGTTACGTTGTCATTTTCCTTTTCGATGATTAAATCAAATTCTTGGAGTTGAGACTGCGTAAAATTGTACGCTTTTGCATCATTGTTAACTACAAACGACCGACAGCAACACCATTTAGTTTAGCCCAAAAAATGAGAAATAATCAAAGTAAATTGGCCTTAACATGCCAATATATAAAGTTCAGGTTTTTAATTAAATACTAATTGTGCTATTTCATAACATTCAGTTTGCATAGGCGGTTTTAAGGGTATATGTTTACGAAAAATTGATGATTTAAGTTTTATAGTTAGACCTATTTACCGAAATTTGATTAGTTTGCTGATTGATAATTGGAATTATTTGAAGAAGAAAAATTGCAGATAGATGATCTGAAACGATGTTATGATGAAGTCAAATTGATCGAAAATGACCGAATTTTAATCAGTGCATAAATTGACAGCAAAAGCAAAAAATGTCTTGCAGTATCATTAAAATCAGATTTTATAAATATCTTCTAAATATTCATTTTGGTCGAAGTTAAAAAGATGGGAAAAATCGCTTTTTAGGGTATAATTATAGTAAGGTAAACAAGAAAGAAATCCTTTTGAAATTATTATATTTACCTCAATTTGAAAGGAAATGATTATGAGTGAATTATTAGAATTATCCACGGAAAGAGAAGTAGAACCCCTATTAGAGTCTCCGAGTGAGCAATTTCTTTTATCAAACATAATTTTACTGAGCGAAAAATCTGATTCCAGTAAAATTTTAAAAGAGAATGGTCGTGTCTACACGCCCATTTTTATCGTTAATAATATTTTAGATTTATCGGATTATTCTGGTGAAAAAATCTTATTAAAACATGTGATTGATAACAGTTGTGGAGATGGTGCATTCTTAACTGAAATAGTTCGGAGGTACTGTCTAGAATTCTTAAAAAAGAACCATAACCTGGCTCAATTAAAGGGCGAATTGGAGTTTTATATTCATGGAATAGAGATCGATAAAGAAGAATGTAATAAATGTAAAAATAATTTAACTCATGTTGCTTCGAATTACCTTGATAACAAGATAACCTGGGATATTTTGACAGAAGATAGTTTGTTATGTTCAAGATTTGATGGAAAAATGGATTTTGTCTTAGGAAATCCTCCCTATGTTCGTGTTCATAATTTGAAAGAACAGTATACAAATATTAAGAACTTTTCTTATGCGAAAAATGGGATGACTGACCTATTTATTGTTTTTTATGAAATTGGTTTAAGGATGCTGAACGACCATGGGACACTTGGTTATATCTCTCCAAGTTCTTTATTTAATAGCGTGGCCTGTTCTACTTTTCGAAAAGATACCATTGAACGAAAAAAACTCTGTCAAATTGTTAATTTAGAACATTTCCAAGTCTTTAATGCGACGACTTATACGACAATAGTTATTCTCAAAAACGATAACACAAACGAATCCATCGAATATTTCAATTACGATCAAAATCAACTTAAACCTTGTTTTCTTGAAAGATTAAACTACACGGATTTTTTTTACAAAGATGTATTTTATCTTGGTTCAAAAGATAATTTGGTTAAATTAAGAGCAATTCAGGAATTTGTACCAAATTCTCATCATTCAATCGAGGTAAAAAATGGATTTGCTACACTAAAAGATGATTTCTTTATTCAGGACTTTAATTTTGACTCACCCTTCCTGATACCCATCATCAAGGCTTCCACTGGAAAAATGACGAAGTGCATTTTTCCCTATGAAAATGGAAAGATTGTTCCTTTTCAGACAATTGAAAAAGATCAAAATTTAGTAAGGTTATTCTTAAATAATCAAAAAGATTTAGAGAATCGCGCTATTGAAAAAAGTGGATACTGGTATGGATTCGGCCGAAGCCAGGGAATTAACGATTTGAATAAGTCCAAAATTTCTGTTAATACCATTATTAAAAGTCTCAAAGACTTAAAAATCAATTCTTGTCCTCCGGGTATGGGTGTTTATAGCGGATTATATATTGTTTCTAGCTATTCCTATGAAGCAATCAGAAAGATTCTGTATACGCCGGAATTCTTAGATTATATTAAATCGCTTTCCAAATACAAAAGTGGCGGATATTATACTTTTTCTTCCAAAGATTTAAAACAATATTTGCAATATCAGTTACAGGAGAGATAAAATGGAGCATTATGAGGACAACAAAGATTTTTTAGATGCAATTAAGGAAAGTTTTTTAAGTTATTTAAAAAATGGGTCGAGAAGTACCGAAAAGCTTCTTCCTTTGCATGGATACATTGCTTCAAGACTTTTGCAACTATTAGGACACGATTACGATGTCCTTTCTTTGGGAATTGGGAACGGGAAAGAATTAGTCGTCCCGGGTAAATACTATGACAAAAGAATCGATATCACCATTAGACATCGTGATAGCGATAATCAGATTGTGATCGCCGGAATTGCAGTGAAATTTATCATGAGTAATTACGGTCAAAATTCAAATAATTATTTTGAAAATATGATCGAAGAAACCGCCAACATTCGATCCAACAACATTTTATATTTTCAGATTTTTTTATCGCAAGAAATCTTGCCTCATTTTTATCAAGATGGATCAATTAAAGCTTGGGAATCTCTCTCAAGCCACCACTTGGATAAATACTATGCCCTTGTCAATGATTCACCGCAAGAAAATAAACATGTACCCAATAAGACCTTTTTGGGTATTGTCCAATTAGGTCATCCGGAGACTTCCAAAATAAAGAATAAGGAAGATTATGCCAGATTCTTTAACGCTCAAGAATTTGCATCAACTTTCTCCGAAAAAAAGTACGAGGATTCGTCGTACCTAATTTACAATAATTTTGAACGATATATCCAAGGTGTGGCTTTGGAAATTAAGGAATACGTTAATAAAATTGAAAATAAAAAGACAACAACCGCATAATTATTATCGAAGTATTTTATAACAGCATTTTAATTGAACAATATCTTAGTTTTAACTCAAGTTAATTGATCCGATAATGACATGGGTCACGATATTCCTTTTTGGTAAACCGTGGATAAATGTACTCATAACAAGGCGTGTGCGCCACTCAGAAAGCGTTTATCAGTCCCTCATACGTATCTTGTGGATTAATCGTTATAAACAACAAAACCTCACCTTCTAGACGAATTCTTAGGGTGAGTTTTTTTAAATTTTAATCAAAAACGAAACGAACTTGATCCTAGCTTATACATTTAAGCGAGATAAAGAAAAAGCCAGTCCAACTTCGGACTGGCTTTTTAAGGTTATAATTATTATTTTTGTTTCTTGATTTTTACTTCCTACAGATTAACTAGGAGCAACTTATCCTAATAAACCTTTGAACTTACGGAAGACGAAGAATGCCCCAACGGCTAAACCAGTTCCCCCAACAGCTGCCCCTATTGCAATGTATTGGACGTACTGCGGTGCTGGCATATCGTAAGCCACGGTTCTTTCGACATAGACTAATTCATAGTTACTAGCGAGGAAGTCTTTGTTTTCGCCTGTTCCTGGATTATCCACTAAGTGTAGTGAACCAAGACCAACCGCATAAGATTTACCATCCCCACCCTCAACTTGCGCTAAGGTGAAACTTCCTGCAAACCCAGCAATTTCGGTTCCTAAAACTTGTTCTGAACCAATTACTTCATACCAGATCATGCCTTCGACGTTACCACGTTTCGAAGTTAAATCTTCCGGATCAAGACTTCTTACTTTGTCATCTTTCCAGTTAATAACCACTTTCGCTGGGGTAATCGTATAAGCACATTCACTTAAACGAGTAAAGTCTAAGACGTAGTTACTAGCTCTAAAGTCATATTTCCCACCGATGCTACTTTCCCGATCCGATAAATGGAGATCATTTTGTTTGTAAGCATAAGTACCAACATTTTCACCTGGTTCACGACTGAGTGATCCTGCAAAACCGGCAATTTCTTGGACGGTTTCACCATTATCACGAACCCAAGTCGCGGTATTCCAAGGAGCAAGCAAAACAGCATTGGCATCTGTATCAGTGTTATAAGTAATTCTTTCATCATAACTACCATACACCTTTTGATTGACTAAAGGTAATGGTTTGCTATTCTTGTCGACAGGAGCAGCACTAATATCTGGCTTCACTTCGAGCGTCCGTGGAACGATGTTAAAGTTGACAACATTCGCAACATCATTGCCAGGGGTTGTATTGTACTTAATCGTATAGTTACTAGGATAAAAACTATCGTTATAGTCTAAGACTAAAGTTCCTTGGACAATCTTGTAACCCGCTTCGATGACGTTTTCGCCAGCATCCCGACTTAATTGTCCTTTGAACTTCGGTGTTTCGCCGCTCAAGTCACCTTGGATATTAAACGTGTAAATTGGATCAGCATCCCCATAAACCTTACTTTGGTTGTTTTTCGCGGTAATATATAATTCCGCTGGAACAACATTAAACTTCGAAGTTCGATCTAAAATAATCTTGGCTTGGGCAGCTCCTGGACCAGATAAAGAGAGGGTTCCTAAGTTAAAGCTATAAGAACCGACCGATGCCCCTACTTGACGTCCTAAGAAAGTTCCTGGGGTAATTTCGATGTAGTTTTCTTCCATTAACTTTTGAGTGGCTGCATCAACATGCCATAAGTAACCTGTTCCGGAACTACTACCATATTGACTACTTTGATTGGCATCCGGAATAATTGTAATAATAATGATTGAATCCGGAATAATACTAAAACGAATGCTTTGACCATAACCATCAATTGTGACTAATTCTAAGACATAGTTACTAGCAATGAATGAACCACGAGTGATTAAAGTTAATGATCCCTTGAGATAGTTGTAATCGCCAAGGTCGGAACCTTCGACCCGACTTAATGCTCCGGTAAAGGCAGGAATATCACCACGAACATTGTCGGAGTATTCATAAGTGTATTCTGGATCAGAACTTGCACTTTGTTTTCGGAATTGTCCCGCAATTGGTCGAACGATTAAGGTTTTTGGTTTGATTTCAAACTTGATGTTTTCTTCACTCATCACTAAGACATAGTTAGAAGCATCGAAGATTCCATCCGATTCTAAGACGATTGAACCTAAAGTATAAGCATACGTTCCGACATTTTCGCCAGTTTGACGACCAAGACCACCTTTATAGTTAATCTTGACACTTTCACCCCCAACGGGATTAATCACGAATGATTCTTTCGTACTCAGATCAGGATCAGCTGAACCGTAAACTTTACTCAAGTTCGCTGCAGGAGTTACTCGTAAGAAGATCGTTTCATCGGCAACAATATTAAAGGACGACTTCGTTAAATCTAAGAAGAGACGATAGTTCAAAGCGTTGAACGAACCTTGAGTTAATAACGCAAAGTTACTTTGAATGTACGGATATGAACCAATATCACTACCAGCAACCCGTCCAATTGCTCCCGAGAAACTAGGTACTTCACCACGGACATTCCCACTAAACGTATAGGAAATGGCTAATGGATCTGGTTCAGTTAAATGCTTCGTATAGGAGTTTGGAATGACGGTAATAACCGCTGGTTCAATCGTTAAACTATTCGCATTGGTAATTGTTTCAAGTTGATAATCGGAAGCGATAAAGTTCGAACTATCGACTAATCGTAACGTTCCAGCATTGAATTGGTATGTCCCAACATTTTCACCACTGGTTGTTCCAGCCGCCGTACGACTAATTGCGCCGGTAAAGACGGGGGTAACAACACCATAACCATTAATAATCTTGACCGTAAAGTCGAAGTACGGATCAACATCCCCATAATTCTTGGAATAAGCTTTGACCGTGATTTGGACGATTGGGGTTAAACTAGAGATAATCGTAAACTTGACTGTACCACCGTTATCGGCTAATTCTAATTGATAATTTTGCGAGAAACCACTGTTCGTGGATAAACGTAAGTCACCTAATAAATAAGCATATGTTCCCATTGCTTCCCCTGGTTCACGGGTTAATTTTCCTAAGAACAATGGATTAACATCGCCGCGTTGGAGTGAACCATATTCGAAGAGGAATTCTGGATCAGCTCCACCCTCTTTCTTACTTTGCGGGGTAACAATAATGTCAATTGTCGCTTTGGTAATTTCGAAATGGTAATCACCTCGTACTAAACCAAGGACATAGTTCGCTTGGAGGAATGAACCGCTATCAATTAAGGCTAATGTTCCGAGGGTAATTTGATATGATCCAACATACTCACCACCAAATTCATCATTCTTGATTCGACCTAATCCACCACCATTTTCAGTATTGAGTTTTGGTAATTCTCCACTAATAATTGGCGTAAGATTGGTAAAGTAATTGTTAAGCGAGTCCGTTTGACCATAGGTCTTGCTTTGGTTGGCATTTAAGATAATGTTTACCGTCGCAGGAGTGATTTCTCCCCAAGGAATGTTACTGTATTCCATGATGTAGTTTTCACTTAAGAAACCTGTTAATTCAAAACGGACATTGAGATCTTGACCAACATTCTTGTTCCCATAAATACTGGAAATGGTGACTTGACTTTGATCAATTGGGTAAAGTCCTTTCGTTGTCCAATCATAGGCTGGTAAAGCCACTAAATCCCCGTTATAGACCTTGGTGATGATTTCTGGGATAATAATACTCTTTTTGGAAATCCAGCCGGAAATAGCACTAGTATTTGGTAAGGAGTAGTTAGAGAGAGTGTTGTTCTCAATCTTAAAGGTTAAGTTAATTCCAATCGAAGAGTAGAACTGGGAGTAATACTCGGCACTAACCCAGAGACCATATTGATAAACATGGGTCACGGGATCGAAAGTCGCGAGATCAGAACTGATAAAGTTCGAGACGAGATAATCACTTTCCGCAGCTTCGACATAAGTGACCGTGCCATCGATGTCCTTGATGTTGTATTCCACGACTTTATTCGTGTCATAAACCTTACGGACTTCGGTCGGAATCGAAATGCCAATTTCTCTTGGGGTAATTGCTCCTAAGGTAATCGGGTTATAGATGTAGTAATTAAGACTATCTGCTCCGGATAAAGTCCAGTTGATGTCGATATTAAAGCCAATATTAACGGAAGAATAAAGACCAGTGACAATCAGGTTTTGATCGAGATAGAGATTGTGGTTATCTGACTCAGCTTCCCAAAGACTAATAAGGGCTTGTCCATCATCGAGACTCGTGGAATTCACAGTTAAGACGTTCGTCTTATTGTAGACTTTCGTAATTGCTGAATTTAAGACGGTGATTTTGGCTCTGTCAATAGTTCCCGCGGCGGTTAAAGCCCCAGGTAAGACGTAGTCAGTAATGAAACTATCATCACCATCTTGTAAATCAATCAGACTAAAGTGAATAGCAATCCCGGATTGACTACTTGGAGTATCATAAGTCACTAAAACATCAATCAAGTTCAAATCCGGATCAGAAATATTTCCAATCGTATAGTCCCTTGCTTCGACAGCGACTGTTCCATCATAGACTTTTCTAATTTCTCCTAAATTCACACTCACCGTACGAGGGGTAATGCTTGCGGTAAAACTAGTAGTAACCAAGGAGTAGTTGTTGTGTAAACTATTTTTTGTGGATTGTAATTCAAAATCTAAATTCGTATTGTTGAATGAACCAACGTGGGTACTTCTATAAGTCACAACAACGTAGAGGAATGGAAGTTCGGATTCCGCCCCAGCCGTAATTGTTAAGTTTCCGATTTCTTCACCTTGTTGTAGTGCACCAGCATAACCTAAAGAGTAGATCTTTCGTCCCACGAGTGTTCCGTCATAGATTTTAGTAATGCTTCCGGCAATCGTTACAAAGGCGTCATTAATCTTGACATCAAATTCCCCAGCTTGATTCCAACGACCTTCTAAGACGTGACCTTGTCCAGCGCTATCAAATAACTGATTACCAGAATTATCACCAGCATAGTTACCAATAACGGTGGTACTAATCGAGTAGTTACTATAAGTATCATTGTTCATGGTGAACGTGACCGAAATATCTGTCCCTGAAGTGTAAACAGCCGTTGCTGCGGTGACAGTAATATCTAATGCATCAATATTGACAATTCCAATGACCCGGAATCCAGAATAAACCACGTCACTAGCGACCATCGCTTTAACCCGGGTGATGATTTCAATCTGGACAGTTTTGGCGAGGATAACTCCGGTCGCCACACTCGCCATGGAGTAATTCGAAGCCATTGAACCAGAGAGGGAGTAGTTAACGGTTTTGTTCGTTCCTTTATTCGCATCTACATAAGTCCCAGATGCTGTCACGTTGTCGGAGTTAACGACTCCGACGAGGGTAATATCACCAACTTCTAAGATGATTGTGCCATCATAAGTTTTCGAAATTGCATGACTGTTCGTTAAAGGTTTAGCCGTAATAACCCCAGTTGTATCCGTAATAATAAAGTTCTCTTGAGCAATCGATGCTCCAGCAATGGCTGGTAAAACGCGAATGCCTTCTCCGACACTAATGTAGTTACTACCATTCGAATAAACATATTTAGCGCTATACGTCACGGAATTTAAACCGGAAGGTAAATTCGAGCAAGTAAATGTTTGGAGGACGTTGGCCGTCCCATCATAGACTTTCGTTATTGTTGCACTTGGAGTTAAAATTAGTGTTAATGGCGTAATCGACCCCGTGATGGTATTCTTGATGACATAGTTTGTAGCGAGAGCATTTCCGCCAGTAACTCCAAGAACAACATTAAGAGTGTATGTTCCTACTCCTAAACTTGGATAGGTTGCGGTTGCGGTGACAGTTTCGGCCGTTAACTTATCATAGGCGAGGTTGATTTGTGATCCGGTAACGGTATTAAGGTTATTATAGACCTTGGTAACCGTTCCTTGAACGATGACTTCTCGGGCGGTAATTGCTCCAGTTCCTGCTGCGGTGGAGATACTGTAGTTTGACTTGGTAGCTTGTCCACCAGCGACACTAAAGTCGTGGGCTAAGTTAATACTAGTAGCAACATTAATCGTCGCATAAGTTCGGGTAATAGTAATAACTTCCCCACTAACTGCCCCACTAATATTAGTAACAGGAATCGTGACGACGTTACTGTAGTCATAGACTTTGGTCACTGAACCAGGCGAGTAAGTAATTGGTTTAGCGGTAATGATCCCGGTACCAGCTGCCGTTGTGACATTGTAGTTAGCTAGATTAGCGTTTCCACCAGTCACGGTGAATGATGCCGTTAAGGCAATCGAAGAGGCTGCGTTAAAGGTGTTATAAGTTCGTCGTACCTGGATCTTTTCACTATTGACCCCGGTAATATCGGCGATAGTTTGACTAACGGTATTTGTTCCG
>SNRY01000324.1_pt1 | contig 17349 bp, 14 predicted proteins | sample 4693421 | NCBI WGS metagenome assembly SNRY01 (sample SAMN11003215, study PRJNA524138) | termite gut metagenome | isolation source: Bacteroidetes bacterial symbionts from single cell of protist host amplifed... | host: Streblomastix strix ... | reverse complement strand
GTTCGCCGTTAGATCCGGCTTCTTTTGTTCTGTCGAGAACAGCAATGCGTTTTGCTGTTTTGGGGATAGTACCTATAAAGTGCTTTATTGAGAACGGACGATACAAATGCACGGCAACCAAACCCACCTTTTCGCCTTTAGACACGAGATAATCAATAGCTTCACGGGCAGCTTCGGTGACGGAACCCATAGCGATAACTACACGGTCGGCGTCATCTGCCCCGTAATAATCGAACAAGCTATAGTTACGCCCAGTTATCTGGGAAAGTTCGTTCATGTATTCTTCCACAATAGCCGGAACGACATCATAGTAGGAATTGGACGATTCCCTGTGCTGGAAATAAACGTCCGGATTTTCAGCCATACCGCGAGCAACGGGATCTCCCGGATTTAATGCACGTTTGCGGAATCCGGCTAAAGCATTCTGGTCTATCAGATGAGCCAAATCATCATTTTCCAACATTTCAATCTTCTGGATTTCGTGTGAAGTACGGAAACCGTCAAAGAAATTCACGAAAGGGACACGAGACTTTATCGTGGACAAGTGAGCCACAGCAGACAAATCCATTACTTCCTGCACAGAACCTTCTGCCAACATGGCAAACCCTGTCTGGCGGACAGCCATTACATCTTGATGGTCGCCGAAGATAGAAAGTGCATGTGAAGCCAATGCGCGTGCCGATACATGAAATACGCAAGGCAACAATTCACCGGCAATCTTATACATGTTTGGGATCATCAGCAGAAGTCCTTGCGAAGCGGTGTACGTAGACGTTAACGCTCCGGCTTGGAGCGATCCGTGAACGGCGCCTGCTGCCCCGCCTTCCGATTGCATTTCTTGTACCAATACGGTTTCACCAAAGATATTCTTACGTCCGGCGGCAGCCCATTCGTCCACATATTCAGCCATTGTTGACGAAGGAGTAATGGGGTAAATAGCAGCTACTTCCGAAAACATGTACGAGATATGTGCGGCAGCTTGATTACCGTCACAAGTGATAAACTTCTTTTGTTTAGTCATAATCAGTTTAAATAAATATTATTTCAAAAATCGTATTGCCAACGGATACCTCCAAGTTTCTCCGTTGAAACCTTTAAGTGCACCTATAATGGGACATATCACCAGAAAAATGGCTATTGCAATAGCTATCGGAGCAAGCATGAAAAAACCTTCGAAAGAACCGGGAAAAGAACCGAATCCAAAATGGTTCGTATGCATTCCACTGAATAAAAACGTAAAGAATCTACCGATTCCAAAGAATAGTAATATTAAGCTATAGATAATCCAACTGATAATCCAATTAAGTATATTTTTCCCTTGTATTTTTACAAATTCCGACTTATCTTTTCCTACTGCCCATAATACAATGGACACAATCCATCCTATTTGAGTAATAACAAGGGCAAGGTTCATCAAACCCACATAAACATTTTCATTCAACCCGCATACAGTTTTTTGTTCGTTGTTATTCTTCTCTTCCATAATCTTTTTATTTTTAAGTAATTAATATAAAAACCCGAATATCCAAAGCGGAATTATGTTTCCTCGTCCTGTTTCAAGTCCATTCACGGCATACTTCACTTGTGGATTGTTCTTTATTTTGCTGCCTTCACGACATACGTTGAAAGGGATCGTTTTATCCACCAAAAAAGAAATCCTTTTATCGCTTTTATGCAACGTATGATCTTTGTACATGGTGTTAAAGAAAAAGGTGTCTATTACATTCTGTTCTTCCACATTCGTCGGATAAAAAGTGTACATCAAATTGGTATTATGCATCATAACCCTCGACGGCTTCTTGGGAAATTCTTCCCCTAAAGGATATACCATATTGATAAGGCGTGCATCTGCCAGATATTTTATGTAATTCATTGCCGTAGCCCGCGAAGTTTGTATGTCAATAGCCAACTGACTGACATTGGGAGTTTTGCCGTCTGTCATTGCCAACAAATAAAGCAACTTTTTTATTTTAGATAAATATTTCAATTCGATTTGTTTGATTAGCAGAATATCCACTTCCAACATCATATTCATTGTCTTCAGTAAATTTTCGGAAAAGTTCCGCTTTTCGAGGAAGAAAGGATAAAAGCCGTGATGTAAATAAGCCTGAAAATAATCTAATGGACGAACTTTGGAAGATACCTCTCCGGCTATTTGCCCATGATTGGCAAGAATATCTTCCAACGAATAGGCACGAAACTTCATTTCTGTTTGCAGATTAAGAAACTCACGGAATGAAAACCCGCGCAGGTTATAACTTTGAACCACATCCCGCAAATCCGTATTCTCCTCTTTCAAACGCATCACCGACGAACCTGTGAAAACAATCTTTAAATTGGGAAAGCGGTCGTAACAAATGTGCAAATCTTTGCTCCAAGCAGGATGCTTAAAAACTTGGTCTATCAGCAGTACTTTCCCCCCTCTTTTCTGAAATTCATCGGCAAAATCCACAATAGAATGTTCAGAGAAATAGAAATTGTTCATATTGATGTATAAACATGAACGGTCTGTACCGTATTTCTCTTTGGCGTATTGAAGCAGAAAAGTAGTTTTACCTACCCCACGCGTCCCCTTAATACCGATTAAACGGTCATTCCAATTAATCTCGTCCATAAGTTCCCTACGGACGGGAGAATAGGTATGTTCTACTAAATAAGCGTGTGTACGGTAGAATGATTCCATTCCTTATTAATCTTCAATTTAAGCGACAAATATAATCATTTTTCTCAATATTTGCAAAGTAGAGATAGCAGATTATAGATTCGAAGCATATGAACATGAGTTCGATATAAAATTAGAATAAGATAAATCGTAGAGGCAAGGCGTGTCTTGCCCCTACGGCAGGATTTCCGTTACAATCCTTCACGCCGGAATACCGTGTGAATACCCTATGAATACCAAATGCTTAGTGGTTCTGTCCGATTCATGTCCGATTCCTACCCGATTCTTATCCGATTCCTACCCGCTTCCCAAGCGGACATAGATACCCCAAAAAGCCTCTCGAATACGTTTCGGATGGGCTGAAGACCGCTTAGAGAGTACGAAAGAAAGGATAACTAATTGGTCTCTTTTTGCTAACTTTTTAACGGATTTTTATATTGAACTTACGTTATAAATTTATTGGGAAAGAGATACTTCTTTGACTGTGAGTCGTGAGATTATCTAAAATACACTATAAATATTGCGGATGTTTACGAATATATTTGTACCTTTAATAGCTAATTTTAAAAAACAAACATCATTATATAATAATGAATACACTATTCTTAACTTTAAAACGACCTTTTATCCGGCTGATTCGTTTGCGCTATCGTTGTATGTATAATGTTCATTCTCCTTTTGCTTTTAACTTGATAACTCAAGTGCTCGGTGAGAAAAAGCCTTATTACGCTTACCGGGAAGTAAAAACAGAAGAAAAAAGGCAACTGCGTTTGCGAGGAAAAGGTTGGATACGCGAATCCGAAAAGACAAAACGGCTTTTGTTTCGTTTGGTAAATATGGCACAGCCGGATACAATTGTTGATGTCGGTACGTTATCTTCTTCATCCTTGTATTTGCAAGCCGGTAAACTGTCTGTCGGTTATGTTGCGGCTTCCGACTTAACGGAGTTGTTTTTGGAAAAAGACATGCCGGTAGATTTTCTATATTTGCACACGTATAAGAATCCGGCTTTGGTGAAGGATGTGTTTCAAGTATGTGTCGCTCGTATTCGCAAACAGTCGGTGTTTGTGATAGAAGGTATTGGGTATTCCAAGCAAATGAGTAATCTCTGGAAACGGATGATAGCAGACGACAGAGTAGGGATAACGTTTAATCTGTATTCTGTCGGCATTATCCTTTTTGATAAAACGAAAGTAAAGCAACATTATAACGTTTGTTTTTAATCTTTTGAAATGAAAAAACATTGTGTTTATACTAAAAGGGGAGATGACGGAACCACCGAATTGATAGGAGGAACACGCATAGCCAAGAATCATGTTCGTTTGGAAGCATACGGAACGGTAGATGAACTGAACGCTCAATTGGGTTTATTGGTTACTTATCTGACGGACGGGAACGACCGGAATTTTATCACCGGAGTACAGAACAAACTCTTTTCGGTAGGTTCCTATTTGGCTACCGACCGGGAGAAAGTACAGATAAACAATGCAAGTTCGATTATCCCGGCAGATGTATCCGGTATAGAGCGGGCAATAGATACGATTGACGAAACGCTTCCGGTTCTGCATGCGTTTGTTATCCCCGGCGGAAGTCGTGGAGCGGCAGTATGTCATGTCTGCCGTACTGTTTGCCGGCGGGCTGAGCGTTGTGTGCTTACTTTTGCCGACACGTATTCGGTGTCTTCGGATTTGTTGGCTTATTTGAACCGTTTATCCGACTATTTGTTTGTTTTATCGCGTAAGATGAATATAAACGAAAAAGGGAATGAAATATATTGGGTTAAAAGTTCTTAATGATATATTTTATTTTATTTTTGCCGAAATATTGAAACCGAGATTTATTTAAGATTTAAAACTATGTATTGGACATTGGAACTAGCATCGAAATTAGAGGACGCACCTTGGCCCGCCACCAAAGATGAGTTAATTGATTATGCCATCCGTTCGGGAGCTCCTTTTGAAGTAATTGAGAATCTTCAAGAGATGGAGGATGAAGGTGAGATTTATGAGAGTATTGAAGATATTTGGCCCGATTATCCCAGTAAGGAAGACTTTTTCTTTAACGAAGAAGAGTATTAATTCTTTGAGGGGGGTCATACTTCAAAAGAAGAGAAAAGATGAATGGGCGACTGATGAAGTTGCCCATCTTGCATATCTCTATCTTACAACTCCATTAAACTCCATCCTGTTCACAATGCTCCTCCCCAACGTTAGTTCATCCGTATATTCCAGTTCATCGCCGATAGAGATACCACGCGCTATGACGCTTAGTTTCACTTCTTGTTTTTCCAATTTGCGATAAATGTAGAAGTTTGTCGTATCTCCTTCCATCGTCGAACTCAAAGCAAGAATTATTTCTTTCACTCCTTCCTCCGATACACGACGTATTAAGCTATCTATTTTCAAATCATTCGGTCCCACTCCATCCATGGGAGATATTACTCCCCCCAGCACATGATATAACCCATGAAATTGTCCTGTGGCTTCCACTGCCATAACATCTCGTATGTTTTCCACCACACAAACGATTGAAGTATCTCGACTTGGAGTAGCGCAAATTCGGCAAACCTCCGTATCTGATATATTATGACAGATCTTACAATATTTTATGTTGTGTTTCAACGTAATGATGGCATTTCCAAACAGTTCCACCACACCCGTATCCTGACGTAACAAGTGGAGTACAAGTCTTGTTGCTGTTTTCCTGCCGATGCCGGGAAGTTTGGAAAACTCGTCGATTGCCTTTTCCAATAATACGGAAGGATACTGTCGATTCATAATAAATACGATAATAGAACTTTTACAAGTGTTTCCAAAGGTAGAGATAACCAATGGAACAAAAAAATAGTGGGAAGTTTACCCGTAGTGCATTCGTAAACTCGTACTTAGCTCTTACATACCTTTTACAGGCACTTTCTTCACCTCGTGCTCTGAGCCTAGCTTAGTCGACAAGATTGGAAGAGGCTTTGAGAAAACTATTTTTTTTATTTGACACGCTTATAAATCGAAAGTTTTATGTAAGTTTGTAAGAAAGCTAATCTATGAAAAATTGGCATACTAATTATAGTTTCAATGACAGACAAAGCATACATAACTCCGAAAGTTCTAAATAAGCCAACCACCTATCAGACGTCGTACACCTCTGATGGTATATATACATCTGACTCCGAAAGGTTATGCCGTTTGGGTAGAGGCATTGAAAGTTTTCCATTAACTAATAAAGCGTAACATAAATATTATGAATAACTATTTTATAAAAAGCTTTTTTCTTTGGTCGGTTATCATGCTGGCAGTTTCGTATAGTAAAGCTGAACAGCTTTGCTTCGATAATTGCACGTTATGGTACGATACGGACGGAAACGTCATCAAGAGCGAAAAAAAACCTAAGTTGATTGCAGATACCGACGAGATTGTTCGTTTTGAATTAATTTCCTGTGTAGATACCATTCTGCACCGGAATATTCCTGACTGTCAAGATATTCGCTATGGCTTTGAAGGTGGTCGGGTCGTAAAAGTCGGCAATACCTACCATTGGATTACCGCAGAGATGGTAGGTGATCCTTTATGGGTAAACATGCGTTTGGGGCATTGGACATCGTTCAACGGTATCGACTGGCAACGACAAAGTACTATCTGTAGCTCGGACGGCGATTATACAGGAACTTCTCAGCGTGCATCCGTTTTTGGACCAATGACGGTCTTCGTAGAAGAAGACAACCGCTGGCATTTGGTTTATGTCTGCTATAAAGCAAAACCGAATGAACCTAATATATTTTGGTGCAACTATGATGGAATTATACAACATGCCGTATCTAAGACAGAAGGAATAGACGGGATTGGTGGACCTTACGAAGATAAAAACGTTTTGATGCGTTATAATGATCATCCCGATTCATGGGAAGGTTTACAAGGTACCGATTCGTTTTTCCCCTATAAAATAGGGAATAAATGGTATGCCCTTTATGGTAGTGCCACTACACAAGACTTGGCTAATTGCCAATGGTTGACAGGCTTAGCTCAAGCTGACAGGATAGAAGGACCTTGGAAGAGGATAAGCAAGTATAACCCTGTTAATCTGAATGGTTTCGCAGAAAACCCTATTGTCATGCAACTCGAAAATGGAGTGTATATCGCTATCGTGGATGGAGGACATGGGGAGAACAAATTAGGTTATACGCTTTCCTGGGATGGTATCAACTGGTCAATGCTACGCTATTTCAAGATTGAACCGGCAGTAAAAAGATGGTGGTCGGCAACCCGTACTCCCCTCTCTCTTATCAAGGAAAACGATGGGACCTACACCCTGTTCTTTACGGCTTTCAAACCTGATAAGAATGGAAGATTCGGGGCGCTGAGCAAATTAACATTCAAAGTATCTTTTTTATAGAGGTACGACAAAACTCATGCGGGCATTTCCGGTTCCGATAGAATAATATGTTCTGCAATGGTGTAGGGACGACCTTGTGTGGTCCCGCCTTGAATGTTCACGCAATCTCTTTTGATTGGAGTGCATTGATTGCTATTGGCGCAATAGTACTTGTCGTATAAAGGTATAATTTTTCAGTCCCGTCTGCAAGAAATCTACATATTTATCAATATCTTCGTTATAGGCATAAGGTTTATTCAAAGGATTTCCGGTGTTGTCTATCAGCACATAGAACGGTTGCGCATTGGCTCCGAACTTGGTACGTTGCAAATAGCTCCATTTATCGCCTATGGTTCGCAACATTCGTTCCGTCCCGTTCTCGGTAACTTTCAGGGGTTCGGGCAGACGTTGCTTATCGTCCACATAGAGACTGATAAGCACATAATCGTCGTTAATAATACTGCCCACTTTAGGGTCTGTCCATACGGCAAGTTCCATCTTGCGACAGTTTACACAGCCGTAACCGGTAAAGTCTATCATTACGGGTTTATCCACTTTTCGGGCATAGTCCATACCGGCATCGTAATCATCGAATTTCGGATGTATCTCTTTTGTATAGAGATTAAAGTCCTGTGTACTCATCGGTGGAGTAAAAGCACTGACGGCTTTCAACGGTGCACCCCATAAGCCCGGAAGCATATACACGGCAAAAGCCAATGATGCCGTTGCCAAAAGGAAACGGGGAATACTTACCTTATTACCGTCATCATCGTGGGGAAACTTTATTTTTCCTAAAAGATAGAAACCCAATAAAGCAAATAACACAATCCATAAGGCAAGAAACGTTTCCCTGTCCAAAATACCCCAACCATAAGATAAATCGGCAACAGACAGAAACTTTAATGCAAAAGCCAATTCCAAAAAGCCAAGCGTTACTTTAAAAACATTCATCCACCCGCCCGACTTGGGCATAGACTGCAACCACGATGGAAAAAGGGCAAATAACGTAAACGGCAAAGCCAAAGCAACGGCAAAGCCAAACATACCGATAGCCGGAGCTATTATACCGCCGATAGTGGAAACCTCTACCAATAAAAAGCCGATAATAGGACCTGTACACGAAAAAGAAACCAATGTTAAAGTAAATGCCATCAAAAAGATACTAATCAAACCGGTGGTAGCTTCCGCTTTACTATCCACCGCATTGCTCCATCTGGAAGGTAAAGTGATTTCAAACGCACCGAAGAATGAAACGGCAAACACAACCAGCATCAGGCAAAAGAAAATATTAAAGATTGCATTCGTGGACAAAGCATTCAACGCATTAGCCCCGAATATCAGCGTAATGACCAAACCCAGCATCAGATAAATGACCACAATGGAAATGCCATATGTGATTGCATCTCGAATACCGGTCTTCCTGTTACCGGAACGTTTCAGGAAAAAACTGACCGTCATCGGGATAACAGGCCAAACACAGGGTGTGAAAAGTGCCAACAGTCCACCGATAAAACCGGTAAGAAATATATATATCCACGTCATGTCCTTTTGCGATGTTGTTTCGCCGAAAGCTTTTAACTCATCAATTACAGGTGCCCAAAAGTCAGTTTGAGAAGTCGGACTGTCCGTATCTTTTACGGAAACAGTATCCATAACTTCCTGAGAAACTGGAATGTCCGTTTCCGTATCCTTTACCTTTGCGGACACAGTATGCACAACCGCAACTTTCCTTTCCCCGGAAAAGTCAATAGGGACTTGTGCGGGAGGCAAACAACTTTCATCGTTGCATGTTCCGTATTCCAAATAACCTTCAATATGATAAGACGCTCCGGTGATTCTTACCTTCTGTACGAACTGTCCGCTTCCTTCAAAGTAGCGCACATTCATCTCGAATATCTCGTCGAACTTGGCAACTTCATTGCCTCGTGGAACTAATTTACCCAACAATTCAATTCCTTCCATCTTATCAACATGAAAGGTTGCCGGAATAGGTCCACCGGTCAAATCGACGGAATAAACATGCCACCCCTGATCAATGGTAGCGGTAAACACTATTTCCGCTTCATCAGTGTCAAGAAGAGGATTCAGTTCCGTTTTAAACTTCACGGGATCGTATATCTGTGCATTCAATCCGAAAGCTATCAGAAGGAGAACGGGAAAAAGCGTGTATTTCATATCCTTTTAATTACAACCTTTCTTGGATTATCAGCATCAATACCAACAAGTATATGAGCTGTATCCTCTTTAATATTATTCAGTATTTCCGTTATCAAAAGCTCGGATGGCGGCATACTTTTTAAGTCTGTTCCATTAATGTTCCATATGCGTTCGCTACGTTTTACATCTATTTCGCCGAGCGTTCCGGTTACTTCAAAATGGTCGCCAACCGGCAGTATATTCACATTCCAGATTTTTGTTCTTGCAGACAAGTCGTCTGTTTTACTATCAAATGGAAAATAATAAAACAATCCGCGTGGATAATCAAGTATAACATTTCCGTATTCGATAAGACCTAACCCGACAATCGAAATATGTCTATTCTGTGTCAATGTACCGGCATTGATGAATCTCTTAGTTGTAACCCGACAATCGGAAACTGTAATCTTATCGGCAACGTCGTTATGAATATCGTTGGCTCCGCCGACTCCAACAAACCACAGTCCGCTACCATGAGCGATCAACTCATAATTACCGGCTTTTTTCAATGTTTCATAATCAGTATCATTCAGATGAAGGAAGCCGGACATCCCGGTATCGAACAAAGCATGGATGGTTATGCCGCTTACTTGCACCGGTATCAAGGGCTTCCGGTTATTAGTCATATTCATAGGCGTACCGTCTTTCCTTGAGATTCCTTTCGGTCGAAAGGGATAAGTGACTATCAGGTACTTTTCACGCGAGTGAATGGAAACGCATACATCGGCAAACGCTTCACTTCCCAAGGCTCCGGCAACACCCATAGCGCGGAAATAACTTTGAGGCGGCATCACCAACATATTGACATTCTGAAGTTCTATGGTTTTTCCTATTTTCAGATTAGGCAATACTCCTTTGTACATGCTGCGACCTTTATTATTAACATCGGCAACCACTTCATTTCCAACAATGCCGACATGATAGTAGTGTGCCGAATCTGTGGTTATCAGATTACGACCTCCGGTGTCAAATATATAACGAACAGGTTTACCTTCGGTCTCTGCCGTAATTACCATCTTACCTTCGATTATGTCGTAAGGAACTGTATCGCAAAGCAAAGCCGTTTGAGCATTGCCGATCACATGAAAACCAACAAACAGAATAATAAGGTAATTGCGGAACATCTTTTTAATACTTATTTCGATAATTTAGATGCAGCTTCAACCGCTTTGGCAGCATTCAGAATGCCGGATGAAGCGCACAAGTCTTCAAATGAAAAAAGGTCTTTGATCTGTTTTTCCGAATAGTCTTTTATGGTCGCCATTTGCTTCTCAACTACCGTTCCACTCCTGTCTGTAACATTCTCTGCGATTGCCTTTTTGATTTGTTGAGCCGTCAACTTGGGAAAATAGCTTTTGATAAGTGCGGCAACACCTGTAACCATAGCAGCAGCGATCTCTGATCCGGATACGGACCGATAGGTATTGCCGACATAGCTTGAGTAAATATCTTTTCCGGGAGCATACAAGTCAAGGCTTTTGATTCCAAAATTGGTATCGGGAAGAGGATTTCCTGCAATATCCGATGCAGCAACCGTTATCATAGTTGTCAATGTCTTTGTATCTGAAATATTTCTGTTCGGAAAGAATGGATATTCATCCATATCGAAAGACCGGTCTGCCACAGGCTGTACAATCAATACATTTTTCGATTCGGCATATTGCAAGGCTTCGTTCACCCATTGAGCTTCGTCCAATGGCGTAATATCGCACGGTGACGATAATTGTATTATATCTGCGCCGTTATCTACCGCATAGCGTATTGCCAGAGCGATGTCTTTGGGATAAGGTTCGCCTTCGGAAGGTTCTACGCGAAGAGTCATTATCTGCACATTGTCGGCAATTCCGTCTATTCCTGTATTGTTTGAGCGTTGCGCCCCGATAATTCCGACATATAATGTACCTTTTCCGGCATTTTCGGTTAACAATATATTGTTACCGTATTTTGTATCGGCAATGTCGTGTGGATTATCCTCTATCAATTTGCGATCATCGGATTTTATTCTTGCTGTTGCTCTTTGATAGTCATTTTCCAGAGAGTTAACGTGTGAAGTCTCAAGATAAGTTAAAACGGTTCCCCATGCTGCATTCTGTTGTATCATAAATGCAGGATTTATCAAAGCCATCGAAACCATACGTAAACTGTCCGTTTCATCATAATTTGTTTAAATTATTTTGGGTGCAAATATAGAATTATTTCTAATACAACAAAATGAATGAAATATATATATAGCCCCCGTAGATTCATTTATACGGTATTGTTAAATTAATATGGAAATACTATTTTTGCCTGCAAAAAGTTATGGATTGTCCCCGCTGCGGAAGCCTCAATTATCGTAAGGATGGCTTTGTTAACTCTCTTCAACGTTATGAATGTAAAGACTGCCATTATCATTATACGGTAGCGAAGAAATCGAATGTAAAATCAGCGGAAACCAGACGCAAGGCATTGGAGATGTATTTGGAAGGATTGGGTTTTCGGGCAATAGGTCGCCTGTTAAAAATCAGTTATGGAACGGTTTACGCTTGGGTTAAAAAATGGGGTGCGACAGTGGATTTGCCCAAGAAGGAAGAAGGGGTTGCATTTATGGAACTGGATGAGATGCATACATATGTGGGTTCAAAAAAAACTACTGCTGGATCTGGATTGCTGTTGACAGACTTGGAAAGCGATTTGTCGGTTTTGTCAGCGGAGATCGTTCCACCCAAACAGGACTCAAGCTTTGGGAAGAAATAAAAGATATTCCCGTATCGTTCTATTGTTCGGATTATTGGAAAAATTACCAAGCCTTTCTTCCAGAGGAAAAACATTTACAGACCAAGGCAGAGACTTTCACCGTGGAAGGTTACAACAGTAGAATCAGACATTATTTGGCAAGATTCAAGCGAAAAGGAAAGTGCTACAGCAAAGCTCAACACATGATTGACAAATCGTTAAAATTACTGTTTCTAAAACTTAATAATGAATTACCTATATTAATTTAACAATACCCTTTTTTCTGCTATCTTTGTCATCTAAATTATGAGGCGGATACTACTTATATATTCATTAATAATCTTTTCAGGATTGCAGATTGTGCATGCACAGGTCTATGATTTCCATCAAGGTTCACCAGGAGATCAATTTGATCCTAATAACATTCAGATGGACCCTTCCATGCGACCGGAAAATCTTGATAGCATGAACGTACAAGTAGAAGGTTTAGCGCCTAAGATACATAAGATGTGGAATGTTAATGAGATATTTGGTAATATTATCCCTATCCCTGTTGACACCGTACACCATCATTTCCAAAACACGAATCTAATGGAAGGTATGAAAGGATATTACAACTATTTGGGAAATTTAGGAACCGTACGATACTCTCATTTGTTTTTTGAACGCCCGAAAGCATCTGCTAATATCTTTATAGACCCATATTCAAGTTTTGTCCGACCCATTGATTGCTTTAAATTTACAAACAGCAATGTTCCATATACCAACCTGTCTTATTACAAAGCCGGTGGGAAGATTGACGGTGAGGAATTGTTCAAAGGATACTTTTCGGTCAATGCCAATAAACAATTGGCTTTTGGCTTTAACATAGACTATCTCTATGGAAGAGGCTTCTATCGCAGTCAATCGACAGCTCACTTCAACGGTTCGTTATTTGGAAGCTATGTTAGCGATCGCTATCAAGCACATTTCATCTATAGCTACAACAACCTGAAAATGGCGGAAAACGGTGGTATCATCGACGACCGTTATATCACTGACCCTCAAGCTATGGCGGAAGGAAAAAAAGGATATGAACCGTCAAACATCCCTACACTGTTCGGCGAAACGTGGAACAAAAATACTGATTTATCTGTTTTCCTTACCCATCGCTATAAACTGGGATTCCATCGCAGAGAAGAGACAGTGAAAGATACAACAGAGGTATTCGTTCCGGTAACAAGTTTTATCCATACGGTAAAGTTTGAGAAAGCCCAACACAATTTTTTGTCTAACAGAAACCCTAATGATTATTATCCAAACACTTACATTGATAGAGAGAAAGCAATGAGTGATGACTCCACCCTCTATTGGGGAGTAAAAAACACGTTCGGCATTGCCCTGCTGGAAGGATTTAATAAATATGCCAAAGTCGGACTGACAGCTTTTATTTCACACAAGATCAGTCAATACCAATTGATGAATAAAAACGCGACTACGGGTAGAAGTAACTATTCCGAACAGGAACTCTATGTGGGAGGAGAATTAGTCAAACGACAAGGAAACCTGTTACATTATGATGCCTTTGCCCAAGTGGGTATGACGGGAAAAGCTATCGGTCAGTTTGATTTGAAAGGTAGCCTCAATTTGAATTTCCATTTATGGAATGACACAGTAAGTTTTTTAGGACGGGTATCTATTAGTAATATCCTGCCTTCATTTTATATGCGCAATTATCATTCCACCCATTTTTGGTGGGACAATGTCAATTCCGAAAAAGAATTTCATACCCGCATTGACGGCGAACTAAACATAGAACGTTGGAATACCAATCTAAAAGCCGGAGTAGAAAATATCAAAAATTATACTTATTTTAATCAAAAAGCACTCCCAATACAATACAGCGAAAATATACAAATTGTGTCAGCCATTTTGAGTCAAAATTTTCACTCAGGTATTTTCCATTTGGATAATGAAATAAGCTGGCAAAAGTCGAGCAACTCTACTGTAATCCCCTTACCCGACTTATCATTATATCACAACTTTTATCTGCAAACCAAAATGGCAAAAGGAGTGCTTAGTTTGCAATTAGGAGCAGATGTACGTTACTTTACCAAATATAAAGCATTGACATATACCTCTGCTATTCAGCAGTTTCATTTGCAAGCAACGGAAAACCAAACGGATATAGGGGGTTATCCCATTGTGAATGTGTATGCCAACCTGCATCTAAAACGCACTCGTCTTTTTGTGATGATGTATCATGTAAATCAGGGTATGGGCAATTCCAATTATTTCTTAGTACCTCACTATCCGCTCAACGGACGTTTACTTAAATTCGGACTTTCGTGGAACTTTTATGACTAAAAACTTATGAGAAACAAACATAATTTACTCAAATACCTCATACTGTCAATTATCGCCATAACAATAGCTCTTATAGGGTCACTCCATAATAAAGAAGATAAAGGCAAAGAACAGCAAACAATAGCGATAACCCATTGGCGAGATTATGATGCTATTGTTGCCGAAGGTATTATCCGGGCAACCGTGGAATACAACTCTACCGGATTTTATGTAGATAAGGACAGTCTTTCGGGTTTTCATTACGAATTGTTGAAAATTTTTGCACAAGATAAAGGTTTGAAATTAGAAATCATTCCAGAGATGAGTTTCGGCAAACGAATGAGAATCCTAAATACGGGAAAGTGTGATATTATTGCGCACGAAATAGCGGCAATCAGCGAATTGAAAGATTCTTTACTGCTAACCGTCCCTATTATGCTAAGTAAATCCATACTTGTTCAGCGAAAACCGAGTGAAAAAGACTCCTTATCTTCATACATCGAAAGTCTATTGGATTTAAGTGGGAAAACAATCCATTTAGTTAAAGGATCGCCTTCTGTTATGCGCATCCGCAATTTGGAAAATGAAATAGGCGATACTATATATATTAAAGAAATAGAAAAATACGGTCAAGAGCAACTTATGGCTATGGTAGCACATAGCGATATTGATTATGCCGTATGTGACGAACATATAGCCCGCATCTTGGCAGATTCGCTACCTCACTTAAGCATTGATACCGAAATTAGTTTTACTCAATTCTATTCGTGGGGAGTAAACAATCAATCGCTTATATTGGCTGACAGTTTAAATAATTGGCTTATAAAAGCTCGCAAAAGTTCGTACTATAAACAGATATACCGAAAATATTTAAAAAAAGAACAACAAACAAAGGAATGATACAATGTACAAAAACGACATTATAAGGTGGGGGTTTATAGGATGCGGCGATGTTACAAATAACAAAAGTGGTCCTGCATTTAAGAAAGCAGAACATTCCGACATAGTGGCAATTATGAGCCGTACGAAAGAAAAAGCAAAGGCGTACGCAGAGAAAAACGGTATCTCTAAATGGTATGATGATGCACAAAAATTAATTAAAGACGAAGAAGTAGATGCCGTCTATATTGCTACTCCTCCTTCTTCGCACGCCACCTACGCCATAATGGCTATAAAAGCAGGCAAACCCGTATATATCGAAAAACCGATGGCGGTAACCTATGAAGAATGTAACCGTATCAACCGCATTGCCGAAACCGAAAAAGTACTTTGTTTCGTAGCATATTACCGTCGTTATCTGCCTTATTTCCTAAAAGTAAAAGAGCTTGTGAAGCAAGATGTTATCGGACAGCCGCTAAATATGCATATCTCTCTTATCCAACCTCCCTATCCGATTGATTATGTAAAAGATAAACTACCATGGCGTTTGCAACCGGACATTGCAGGAGGAGGTGGATACTTTTATGATTTAGCCCCACATCAATTGGATATTATACAAGACATCTTTGGGTGTATTCTTGAGGCAAGCGGTTGTAAAAGCAATTGCGGAGGACTCTACGACGTAGAAGATACGTTAAGTGCTTGTTTCCGGTTTGAAAACGGAATGGTTGGTTCGGGTTCGTGGTGTTTTGTGGCAAACGAAAATGCAAAAGAAGATCGTATTAAAATAATCGGTAGCAAAGGAACACTTGCTTTCTCTACCTTTTCATACGCCCCTATTACTTTATATACGAAAGAAAAAGGATACGCAGAAATACATGTCGATAATAATGTGGAACATGTTCAGCAACCATTAATTCAAGCCGTGATATATCATTTGTTGGGAAAATCCACTTGTTCTTGTACCGGAGAAAGTGCAACGACTACCAATTGGGTAATGGACAAAATAGTGGGCAAACTCTAAACACTTCTTTCCATGTCACGTTTGCCCAATTGTTAATAAGTAATTGTCTGATTAGTCACCCGCTATTTCAAACCACTATTTTTCCCAATCCTATATTTATCAACACACATCCGTCTTTTTCTTCTGCTGTTTTAATTCCGTTAACTTTGGCGATCGGAAGTCCATTTTCGGTGATCTTATCCGCCTTGACAGGAAGATAAATCTGTGCCTTCGTGCCTACAGGAATGCTTATCTCGTAAATTATTTTGCCGTTTTCCTTGCGCCAGCTGCCTTCGGAACCGTAACCGATTCGCCAGATTGAACCGTTCCGCTGTCCCAAACATCGGTTTTGTCTACTTTGAGTTTAGCGGAAGAAGTAGCCACCAAGATGTGGTAAGCGGTTTGATATTGTCCGCGGGTGTAGGAAGGGTCGGCGATTTTCCAACTGAAACGAGGTGTTTTCGTATCGATTCCGAGCAGATTCGTCAGGTATTCGCAACGAAGGTCGTAAATGCTAATGTTTTTTCAGCGCCATACGCCGAAAGCAGGAAAAGAGAAATCTATCCGGTGATGAGAAATTTCCATACAAAAATGTTACATTTGATTTTCATTATTGTTCTGTTCATTATGTTTTATTTTTGGAGACTTCTAAAAATTGACTGCATCGAAAGCACTCCCCTTTATCTACCATTTATCAATGAGTTAGAGGGAAGTGCAAAGCTTTAGTAGGTTATAAAATAGCAGGTCGTTTAGCGGATGGTTGTCGTCAACCGGGTAGGTCGGATCCAATACGATTTTGCCTTTGCCATAGTCAATGATACCTATCAGCACCCGTATCTGGTCGGGACGTGCCACATAAGCTCCGTAAACATGTGTCAAGTAGTCGCTTTCAAAGGGATAAAAACCATTTGGATCGCCGGGTACCTCCCATGCTGTCGTGCTGATTGTCTGAGAGTTTACTATTCCTGTATTACCGACAAAGTAATCAATGTAGCCGAACCCATTGCCTTTCCAATGACCCGTTTGCTTTGCTCCCCATTCGGTGACATCTGTCGACAGGACACCCTTCGTCTTTAATTTTTCCGCCCAAATAGAATCACACTTTATCGTGGCAGCAGATGTACCCGAAGACGCCACTTTGTCGGCAATGTTGTCTAAAGTAAAAAACGATGGCGCTACCTTGCTGATAAAGTGTGATTCTATT
>SNRY01000323.1_pt1 | contig 17371 bp, 17 predicted proteins | sample 4693421 | NCBI WGS metagenome assembly SNRY01 (sample SAMN11003215, study PRJNA524138) | termite gut metagenome | isolation source: Bacteroidetes bacterial symbionts from single cell of protist host amplifed... | host: Streblomastix strix ... | reverse complement strand
GTGTTTGTGAGTTATTGGAAAACATTGCACGGAAACATCTAAAAGACAGGATTCCTGTTACGATTGTGTTGGATAATGCGAGATACCAACACTGTAATTATGTGATGGACAAGGCAAAATCGTTAGGAATTGAATTATTGTTTTTGCCCTCATACAGTCCGAATTTGAATATTATCGAACGATTGTGGAAATGGATGAAGAAAGATTGTCTGAATGGCAAGTATTATGGTAAGGTTACTGAATTTACAGAGGCTATAAACTGCTCACTTATGAAAACTAAAAATAAAGAATATAAGAATGAATTAAATACGCAATTAGCCCTCAATTTTCAATTATATAATAACGCAATCTATAACCGAGTATAGTATACCATGATATCGGCATGCTATTCGTAAATGGAAAATGGTTTTTCGTCATTACCGACTGTTTCAACCTTGATTTCACATCGTTGGGGCATTTCGTAAACCTGCCGCATCAGGGGTAAAAGCTTTTTCAACCGTACCAGCAGGGCGCAGGCAACGACATTTACATTATAAATGTCCTTTTTTTTACCGCATTGGACAATTGACTGATACTTTTGGTAAAAGTGACTGACTGCTTCTTGAACAAGGCTGTTCGTTTGTCCGGGAAATCGGCAGACGATTCCTTTTATCCTTTTTGCCTGATTTTGTGTTCTTTATAAGAAAAAATGTCTTTTTGCCATTTTTCGTATACTCCCGAAAACCAACCTCTTTAATTTCTTCGTGCAAATGCCTGAGCAGACGGTGGCTCTCTTTTATACAGTCCCAAACCAGCGAATTACTGGCCGGACAGTGAATGTTCGTCTCTACAGCCGTGCTGTCCTGACGTAACTTTTCCATATCTTCCAACCCTTCCGACATGGCTGTTTTATTGATGGCTACCAACAGCGTTTCCAGGTTTTCTGGCGTTATTTTCGACATGTATTTCTGAAATACCTGAAAAACCGTATGGACGCAGGGGGGCTATTTTTACAAACCGTTCACAGATGCGCGAATCTTCTCGTGCATGTTCCAATCCCCTGCAATCCAGCCATTTCAACTCTTTATATAACGCAGATCGAACGATTTGCTCAGCACCTGGCATGTCTTTACCTCCAGACAGCCTTGATTTACTCCCCTTCAACACATCCGATTCTGCTGTCCCAATCAATTCGGGATGACTTTCCAATAAAGTGTCTAACAAGCCGAATTCAGGGTTTCCTGACCAATCCGGTTGAGCAAATCTTATGCGTAACGTCTCAAATAATTGCATTTGCATAACACAAGGATAATGCTTTTCCGGGCTGTCCAATATACTTGAAAACTGATACTTGTTATTTATGGACAGACTCTAGTTAGCCCTTGATTGTTTCAGTAACTCTTTTGCATTGTTAAGAGCCGCTTCCGTTAGCTGCGATCCACTCAACATTTGAGCAATTTCTTCTACACGTTCTTTATTTGTTAAGCGACGGATATGGCTATTGGTTTCCGATTCGTTGTCTTGTTTATATACTTTGTAATGTACTTGTCCATGGGCGGCTATTTGGGGTAAATGGGTGATGCTGATAACTTGACGGTTTTCCTTACCCATTTTTTGCATAATGTCAGCCATACGGTCGGCAATATCTCCTGAAACTCCGGTATCTATTTCGTCGAATATGATGGTGGGAAACCTCACGGTTTCCGCTATCATGGCTTTTACGGAGAGCATTACACGCGCAATTTCACCGCCGGATGCTACGGAAGAAACCGGTTGCAAAGTTCCGTTTTTATTGGCGGAGAAAAGGAAATTTACGGTATCTTGTCCCGTTATGCAGGGTTCTTTTAGCTGAGTTTCTATTTGGAAACGGATATTAGGCATGCCCAATGGTATCAGGCAGGCGGACATTTCTTGTTCCACTTTGCGAGCAATGGAAATGCGTTTTTGAGTTAGTGTTTCGACTTGTTGTTTTACTTCGTTATACTTTGCGTCTCGCTGTTTGGATAACTCTGTAATGTGTTCGTCAAAAGAAGTAATCGTTGATAGTTTTTTTCGATAGTCTTCTGCTAAGGAAATCAATTCTTCCCCTGTTTGTACACGGTGTTTTTGCTGTAAGGAATATATCAGGTTAAGACGTTCGTTTACTTCTTCCAAACGGGTAGGATTAAATTCTATTTTTTCACATCGATTGCCGGTTTCTTGGGCTTGGTCTTTTAATTCGATGTAGCAACTCTCCATTCGTCCGGCAAGTTCTTTGACAGGAGAATATACTTTTTGGAGATTGGATAAAATGGTACAGCTTTCTTTTAACTGGAGGAGTATTCCGTTTTCGTCCGATGTCAAGGCTTGTTCCACGTGGTAAAGATTGGCTTTAATTTCTTCGGCATGCGTTAAAAGTTCTGTTTCTTTCTCCAAAGATTCTTGTTCTCCTGCCATTATGCGAGCTTCATCCAACTGTTCCAATTGGAAACGGATGTATTCTTCATCGACCCGGATTTGTGCGGCTTCTGTAATTAAGTCTGTCAGTTTCTTATCAAGATGTTTCCATTCGGTATAGGTTTTACGGTATGACTCGCGTTCTTTGTTATTGTACGCTACTATGTCGAGTACGTTTAGTTGGAAATCTTCTTTATTGAGCAAGAGGTTTTGATGTTGAGAGTGTATGTCTATTAATTGTTCACCCAAATCTTTCATTTGCTGTAAAGATGCGGGAATGTCATTGATGAAAGCGCGGCTTTTTCCAGAGGATTGAAGTTCACGCCGTAAAATACATTCATTGTCATATTCCAGTTCGTTTTCTTCAAAGAACGCTTGCATTTGGTAAGCGGAAATGTCAAACCGAGCCTCAATAACACATCTTGCGGCGCCCTGACGAATAGCTTTTATATCTGCACGTTGACCCAACAGCAAGCCTATGGCTCCGAGGATGATGGATTTTCCCGCACCTGTTTCGCCGGTAATAACAGAAAAACCGGACTCAAAATCAATATCCAGTTTTTCTATCAACGCATAGTTTTGTATGTGTAATGAATAAAGCACAGTTATTTTAGAAATTCCTTAACAAATCTGTTAATAATATCTTTTGCTACTTCCGTTTTTGGTTTCAGGTCGTAGTCGATTTTTCCTTCGTTGTCAATGATGCTTATTTTGTTGGTATCGTGACGAAAACCTGCTCCTTTGTCGTTGAGTGAGTTAAGCACGATGAAATCAAAGTTTTTTCGCCGGAGTTTGTCTCGGGCATTTTGCAATTCATCGTTTGTTTCGAGTGCAAAACCGATTAAGCGTTGTTCCGGACATTTTATTTTGCCTAAACAAGTTGCAATATCGGTGGTTGGTTTCAATTGCAATGTTAGCGTATGATCGCTTTCACGTTTTATTTTTTTGCCGGAAATAGTGTCCGGGGTAAAGTCGGCTACGGCAGCACAAAGTATTCCGACATCTGCTTTCGGATATTCTTGCATGGCGATGGTGTACATTTCTTCGGCAGATTCTATATCTATGCGGCAAATGTTCGGATGGTTTATTTTTTGTTGGACGGGACCTGCGATAAGGATTACTTTGGCTCCGCGACGTGCGCATTCTTCGGCTAAGGTAAAGCCCATTTTTCCCGATGAATAGTTGCTAATGAAGCGCACAGGGTCTATTTTTTCATAAGTAGGTCCGGCAGTTATCAATACGTTTTTTTTTAGTAAGTCTTGCTTGGTAGAAAAAAAATCTTCGAGTATGCGAATGATATTTTCCGGTTCTTCCATTCTACCTTTACCTGTCAATCGGCTGGCTAATTCTCCTTCGGTTGGCTCTATGATATAATTGCCAAAAGAACGAAGTCGTTCCAAATTGTTTTGCGTAGAAGGATGGGCATACATGTCCAAGTCCATGGCAGGAGCAATAAATACAGGAGCCTTGGCAGAAAGGTAGGTGGTGGTTAGCATATTGTCGGCTATTCCATTTGCCATTTTTCCGATAGTGGATGCAGTAGCTGGCGCTATCAACATGGCATCTGCCCATAATCCGAGGTCAACATGGCTATTCCAGGTACCGTCTCGTCCGGCAAAGAATTCACTGATAACCGGTTTGCTTGTTAATGTAGAAAGAGTAATGGGGGTAATAAACTCTTTTCCTGCCTCGGTAATAATAACTTGTACCTCTGCGCCTTTCTTCACTAATCCCCGAATAATGCAACAAGCTTTGTAAGCAGCAATACTGCCCGTGATACCGAGTATAATTTTTTTTCCGAGCATAGAGTGGTGAGTAGGTAGGAAACCTGTTTATAATCTCTCCCGTAACCGAATTTTTGTCAACATCGCTTTCGTATTCAATGTAAAATCGTTGCTCATTATCCATCCGTAATAGCCAGAGTCTTTCTTTAACACTTCGGATACGGATTGACCTTTGTATTTACCGAAATTGAAGATTTCTATGTTGTTTTCATTATAAATCATACGTCCGGCGAAATCAACGTTTTTGTTAAAACTGGAAAAGTCGGATAGATAGGTGACATCATTCAATAAATCCGGATAACGGTCTAACTGTGATTGTAAAACTTCATAGGTAGCACGCGTATCGGCTTCGGCTGTGTGTGCGTCTTCCAAATCTTTGCCGCAATAAAGTTTATAGGCGGCTGAGAGTGTACGTTGTTCCATTTTATGGAAAATGACTTGCACGTCGATAAATTTATGGCGATTTATATCAATGTCTACCTCTGCACGGAGAAATTCTTCTGCCAATAGAGGAATATCGAAACGATTGGAATTGAATCCGGCTAAGTCGCATCCTTCAAAATCGCTGGCTATGTTTTTTGCCACTTTTTTGAACACAGGGCAATCTGCTACATCGTTATCATAGATACCGTGTATTGCCGAGGCTTCTTTGGGTATGTGCATTTCGGGATTGATGCGCAGTGTTTTCGATTCTTCGTTTCCATTGGGATGTACTTTCAAATAACTTATCTCAACAATCCGGTCGGTATTAATATTAGTTCCGGTAGTTTCCAAATCGAAAAAGATCAATGGCTTTTTTAAATTTAATTTCATTTCAAAATAAACTTAGTCATTAAGCATCATTGGCATCAGCAGCATCAACAAGTCTTCATTTTCTTCTTGTTCTGAGGGGAGAATGATGCCTGCACGCGATGGGTCGGCTAATTCGACAATAACTTCGTTTGCCGAAATATTGCTGAGGATTTCTATAAGGAACGATGATTTGAAACCAATGCTCATTTCATCGCCGGTGTATTGACACGTTAATGTTTCTTCGGCAGAGGTTGAAAAATCAATATCTTGTGCTGAAAAGGTAATTGTATTTTCTTGCAAACGAAATTTGATGAGGCTACTGCCTTGTGAGGAGAAAATAGACACACGACGTAATGCACTCAAGAGTTGCTGACGGTCAGCGATAACTTTGTATGGGTTGTTTTGCGGAATAACTGAATTGTAGTTTGGATAACGTCCTTCAATCAAACGGCATACCATACGATAATTTTCAAGAATAAAAACAGCATTGCGTTGATCAAATTCTATATCGATATTTCCCGTTTCTTTCGGTAATAAACTTTTCAGCAAAGAAGCCGGTTTTTTGGGAAGAATAAATGCTGCACGTTCTGCTCCGTGAGTATCCAATACTTTACAACGAACCAATTTATGTCCGTCGGAGGCAACGATCGTAATATTTTCGGGAGTAATGTCAAAATAGATACCGTTCATTACAGGTCGCAATTCATCGTCGGCAGTGGCAAAGAAAGTTCGATTGACGCTGTTCATTAATACTTGTCCGTTTAAGTTCAAACGTACTGAGTCATTGCCTAAGGTTGCCGATTGCGGAAATTCGTCGGCATTTTGTCCTACCAAGTTATATACTCCGTTTTGATAGTTCACAATGATTCCGTAGGTATTAAAATCTACGCTGAAGTTGAGTGGCTGTTCGGGCAGTTCTTTCAGTGCGTCTAAAATAGTTTTAGCAGCTATGGCAAAAGATCCGTTAGAATCGCTACTATTTAGGTTGACTGAGGTAACCATTGTTGTTTCGTTGTCTGAAGCCGTTACAGACAATACGGAATCTTCTATCTGGAATAGAAAATAGTCTAGAATCGGCAAAGAATTTCTTGAGTTTATTACACGACTAATAGCTTGTAAGCGGCCAAAAAGTAATGAACTGGATACATTAAAGGTCATAATGATTTTTTATTTTAGGTTTTCTTTTTATAACAGACAAAGCTACAAAAAAGATTGTTTTTGTCAAATTAAAATGTTTGGAATTACGAATTTAGGATTTTTGTTCCGATTTTTCAACTGTTGTTTTTGCTGTTTAGTAAGGTGCGCGGTATTTACCGTCTTCCTCGTCTTCCAGCATGTTCAGGTAGGAAATGTAGCGTGATTGGCTGATGTTGTGTTGTTCTACGGCTTTGCGTACGGCACATTCCGGTTCCTGACGATGGGTACAATTGTGGTATCGGCAATTTTCCGATATTTGAAATATTTCAGGAAAATAATGTCCAATTTCTTCTTTTTTCATATCAAAAACGCCAAAACCTTTGATACCGGGCGTGTCAATGATATATCCACCTTCAGGAAGGGGAAACATCTCCGAGAAGGTGGTGGTATGTACTCCTTTTCTGTGATAGGAGGATATTTCGTCTGTCTTGATGTGTAGCTCTGGTAAAATAGCGTTGATAAGTGTAGATTTTCCTACTCCCGAATGACCGGAAAATAGTGTCACTTTTCCTCTGAGTTCTTTTTTGAGAAAGTCGATGCCTTCTCCTTTCGGAACGGATGTTTTGAAGCAGGGATAACCGATACGGGTATATAAAGCAATTAACCGGTCTAACTGATGAAGTTCATTTTCGTTGTAAGCGTCTGTTTTGTTAAACAGAAGTTTTACAGGTATTCGATAAGCTTCTGCCGAGGCAAGGAATCTGTCTATAAAAATGGTAGAGGTTTCGGGATAGTTTATGGTTGTTATTAGTAAGCATTGGTCAAGGTTGGCGGCAAGGATATGCGATTGTTTGGAGAGATTGGAGGAGCGGCGTATGAGGTAGTTTTTTCTTTTTTTTATTTCTGTGATGAAGGCGATTTTTTCTTGATCACGGAGGATGTGAACGTAATCTCCTACGGCAATGGGGTTTGTACTTTTTATTCCTTTCAGACGGAAAGTTCCTTTGATTTTACATTTTATTGTTTGTCCGTCGTCGGTCTTCACTTGATACCAACTGCCGGTGTTTTTAATCACTAAAGCTTCGTTTTTATTCATTTTTTTATCAAACAATGGCAAAGGTATAAAATTTTGATAATGAGCGTCAATTCAAATAGATTTCCTTGTCTTTTTACTGAAAAGATGATATACGTATGAAAAATCAATAGAAAACCAAATGAGGGAAGTACAAAATGACCAGATTGAAATAGTAACAAAAAGAATTTGTTTCAGTCTTCAGGTAAACATATTGTATTAGTTGTTTAAAAAATCCAAGTCGATTAGGATTGAATTAAAGAAAAAAGGAGTACATTTGTTCGTAAATTTATAATTTTTAAAACTATTCGTTATGAAAAGAAAATTACTATCTCTTTGCACAGTTGTTTTGTGCTGTTCTTTGATGTTCAGTTCTTGTATAGGTTCTTTTAGTTTAACCGGTAAAGTTTACAAATGGAACAATAATGTTGGTGATAAATTTGTAAATGAATTGGTCTTTTTGGTTTTCAGTATTGTTCCGGTATATGAAATTGCAGTGTTTATTGATGCTGTGGTACTTAACTCCGTTGAATTTTGGACAGGCACTCCTTTGGCAAAGGCTGGAGAAGTGAAGAAAGTGAAAGGTGAAAATGGAGAGTATTTGGTTAAGACTCTTGAAAATGGTTATGAAATCAGTAAAGACGACCAAATCGTCGGTTTGATTTATAATCAGGAAAAAAATACGTGGAATGTGGTTAACAACGATATTAGCACAGAATTGGTGAAAATAAACAATAACGGTACTGCCGATATTTTCTTACCGAATGGTGAAACACAAAATATTACGTTGGATGCGCAAGGAATCGCAGAAGCTCGTAAGATTACAATGATGAGTGAAATCTATTTTGCTAAACGATGAAATAAATATTTTATAATAGCAAATAGGGGATGAAATCTTATTCATTGAATAAAAGAATAGGATTTCATCTTTTTTTGTACTGATTACTTTTTATCCCAATGCAAATAGCTACTTTACTCTCTGGAGGCGTTGATAGTTCTGCTGCTCTTCATCTTCTTTGCGAACAGGGTTATAAACCCGATCTTTTTTATATTAAGATAGGTATGGAAGGTGATCCCACTCTCTCTTGTAACGCAGAAGAGGATATGGAACTTGTCTCGTTCATTGCTCGTAAATACGGATTGAAAGCGGAGGTTATTGATTTACACAAACAGTATTGGGAAAGTGTTGTCACTTATACCATTGACAAAGTAAAAAATGGGCTTACACCTAATCCTGATGTTATGTGCAATAAACTTATTAAGTTCGGTTGTTTCGAGGAACAAGTGGGGCGGTATTATGATAAGACGGCTACAGGACATTATGCTACTACACAGGAGAGAGATGATAAAATATGGTTAGGTACGGCTAAAGATCTCGTAAAAGATCAAACTGATTTTTTAGCACAAATAGATTATTTGCAGGTTTCCAAATTAATGTTTCCTGTCGGAGATTTGTCTAAGCAAGAGGTGCGGCGTATTGCTGCGGAGGCTAAGCTTCCCAGCGCTTATCGAAAAGACAGTCAAGGTATTTGTTTCTTGGGTAAAATCAACTATAATGATTTTCTTCGCCGTTTTTTGGGAGAGAAAGAGGGAGCCATTATTGAACTGGAAACGGGAAAACGTATGGGAACACATTCGGGATATTGGTTTCACACGGTTGGGCAGCGTAAAGGATTGAAGTTAGGGGGTGGTCCCTGGTTCGTTATCCGAAAAGATGTAGAAGAAAATATTATTTATGTCTCTCGTGGTTATGATACGGAAAAACAATATGGAAATACATTTATTTTGCGAGATTTTCATTTTATCACAGATAATCCGTGGGGAAATAACGAGTGGGTAAATATTACTTTTAAAATACGCCATACTCCGGAATTTACAAAAGGTACGTTGCTACGGGAAGGGAATTCATACCTTATTTACAGTGAAGAAAAATTGCAAGGAATTGCGCCCGGACAGTTTGGGGTAATCTATGATAAAAAAGCGGAAATATGTATCGGGAGTGGGGAAATAAGATAAAGAATTTTGGTATTTATAAAATTAGGAACAATGAAAGTTATTGCAATTCACGGTAGTCCCCGAAAAGAGGGAAATTCTCATTATGCTTTAACACAAGTGGGTAAATTCTTGCAAGAAGAGGGCATTGATTTTGAGATTGTTCAGATAGGTAATAAATTTATTCAAGGTTGCACGGCATGTGGGAAATGCAAGGAAAACAAAGATAGCAAATGTGTGATTACTGATGACATATTGAATGATACGCTACAAAAAATGAAGGAAGCGGATGGAATTATTCTTGCTTCTCCTGTTTATTACTCCGGTATAGCCGGTACGATGAAATGTTTTTTGGATAGGGCGTTTTCCGTATCGGCAGCTAACGGGCATTGGTTTCGCCATAAGGTTGGAGCATCGGTAGTCGCTGTTCGAAGGAGTGGGGGGAGTATGACTTTTGACGGGTTGAACCGATATCTCGCTATGGAGGAAATGCTTATTCCTTCTTCTAACTATTTGAACATTATTCATGGAAGGGACATTGGGGATGCCGTACATGATGCGGAAGGTATTCAGATTATGCAACTATTGGGAAAAAATATGGCTTGGATGTTGAAAATCCGTCAAAAGACAAAAGAAGAAATCATGGAACCGGAATCGGTAGAAAAAGTAAGAACAAACCCATAGCGCATTTGGAATAAAAGTAAAAGAAGAAGTTGTTCCCGACTAATAAATATTTATTTTATACCAGACTTATTCTTTTGTTATTTACATTTTTGCATGGCAAACTCCGTTTTTGCTCTCTCTTCCCCAAAAATTCACTTTATTGTGAATGTACCAAAATAGTATTATCTTTGTCCTAATAAATAAAGCGGCATGGTAGTTACTTTTGGAGAAGAATATTTGCGTGAAATGTACGAGGACGGAAAGGTAACCGACAAGAAGCATCGATTTCAACCTGAAATCGTGCGAAAATATAAGTATTGTATCAATGCACTTAAATCCGCAAGCAGTATTGAAGCCATTTGTAACGTGAAATCATTTAATTACGAAGAATTGCAAGGCGATAAAAAGGGGATTTCTTCCATTCGGGTTAATTTGAAATATCGCGTTGAGTTCACCGTGAAAGATTCGGAAAATGAACCGATAGTAACCGTATGCAACATTATAGAATTATCAAATCATTATAAATAAAAACATTATGATTACACTAAAAGGAGTTGACCCCCGAATGATAGCGAACAACCTCACACCCTTCGAACCAACGCATCCGGGCGAATTATTAAAAAATGAAATTGAATACCGCGGCATTTCACAACGCAAACTTGCTGCACAAATGGGTGTGGCATACACGCTTTTGAATGAAGTGATGAATGAAAAACGACCCGTGAACATCGAATTGGCTTTGCTTTTGGAAGCAGCATTGGGTATTGAATCCGAAATGCTTGTTAAAATGCAAGCTGACTACAATTTACAAACTATCCGCCAAGACAAGACTTTTGCCGACCGCCTTGCACATGTCCGTAAAATTGCCGCAGTATTGTAACCACCCTAAATATATACCCGTATTCCCAACTATGCGACCAATTTATGATTCGCAAAAACTATGCCGAGTCTTTTGACGGGTTCAAAAACAGGATTCTCTTTAAAATAATGAAACTCACTATGATATAGCTCATTAATAAATCAAGAAACAAGAACATTAACGACATAAAAACTTGTATTGCCTAAATGCACTACGGGTAGAACCAATTTTATTCGATAACTTTTTATGAACAGACGTAATTTTATAAAAGCAGCCGGTATTGCCGGAACGACTTTGGTTGTTCGTGAAGGAGCCGGAGTTTTAATTAAGAAGAATATGAAATTAAATAAAAGGGTAGTTGCCCTCAATGGAAGCCCGAACGAGCGAGGAAATACAGCTTATGCTCTTTCTTTGATTGGAGAAGAATTGGAAAAGGAAAGTATGGATTTTGAGGTAATTCATATTGGCGACAAGCGTATTCGCGGGTGTATGGGGTGTTACCGTTGTTTTGAGACGGGCGGGTGCGTTTATATTACTGAGCAAGAGCAAGTGTGGTTGGATAAAATGAAGCGGGCAGATGCTATTGTTTTGGCTTCTCCGGTTTATTTTGGCGGCATAGCGGGGACTATGAAATCTTTGCTCGATCGTATCTTTTTTGCGTATTCGAAGGAGTTCCGTAACAAAATAGGGGTATCGGTTGTAACGGCGCGCCGTTCAGGAGCTTCCGTCACCTTCGCAAGTTTAAACCAATATTTCACTATCTCGCAAATGATTATTCCTTCTTCTGTCTATTGGAATAATATTCATGCTACGGTGAAAGAGGAGATAGCTGAGGATAAAGAAGGGGTAAGAATTATGCAAATGTTGGGAAAGAATGTAGCGGCATGTTTGCAAAGGATTTAGAGGGTTTTTTAAGCTGCCGGCGGGTGTAAACAAGATATTATTGTTATCTTTGTGTCTATGTAAACCATATCTCAAGAGTGCATGCGTAGAAGGATTTTCGTGTTTTTTACGTTGATTTGTTGTTTGTCGTTGAAGGCTCAAATTGAGCCGTTGGTTTTGTATAAAACATCGTATAATGAAAATTGTCGGCAGTGGGTGGATTCTGTACTAAACAGGATGAGTTTGAGAGAGAAGATAGGACAATTGTTCATTTATACGATAGCGCCTGTACAGACCCAATCCAATGTGGCATTATTATACAAAGCCATTCAAACACATCAGGTGGGCGGATTGCTCTTTTCCGGTGGAGAACTTGAGAATCAGGTGCAACTTACCAATCAAGCACAGAAAATTTCTAAAGTGCCGTTAATGATTACTTTTGACGGCGAATGGGGACTTTCTATGCGATTGCAAAGGACTCCGGAGTTTCCTAAAAACATGGTATTGGGCTGTATTCAGGATGACCATCTGATTTATGAATACGGCAAAGAGGTGGCACGTCAATGTCGTGAGATAGGGGTGCATGTTAATTTCGCACCGGTAGCTGATGTAAATATCAATCTTAAAAATCCCGTTATCAATGTACGTTCTTTCGGTGAACTTCCGAATATGACGGCAGATAAAGTGGTTATTTATGCTTCCGGATTGGAAAGTGGAGGGGTGTTATCTGTTTCCAAGCATTTTCCAGGGCATGGCGACACAGAAGTGGATTCACATAAAGCGTTACCTGTTCTTCCCTTTACCCGTGAAAGATTAGACAGTGTGGAACTTTATCCTTTCAGGAAAGTAATTAGCGCCGGATTGGGAGCTATTATGGTGGGGCATTTGCATGTAACGGCTTTCGACGGAGATAACAATTTGCCTTCTTCACTTTCTTATAACGTAGTACAAAAGTTGTTGAAAGACGAATTAGCTTTTAAAGGTCTTGTCTTTACGGATGCTTTGGTAATGAAAGGGGTTTCTTCGAATCCTCATGTTTGTTTGCAAGCATTGAAAGCGGGAAATGATGTAGTGCTTTCTCCTCCCGATTTAGAAAAGGAAATAAATGGAGTATTGCAGGGAGTCGATAAAGGAGAAATCAGTGAAGAAGAAATAACTCTCAAATGCCGAAAAGTATTGACTTATAAATACGCTTTGGGTATACATAATGTTTCTCCTGTTAATATAGCAGGCTTAAGGGAACGGATAGATACTCCTAAAACACATCGTTTGATTAAACAACTTAATGAAGCGGCAGTTACGGTTTTGTGCAATAAGGAAAGAACATTGCCTTTTGATACATCGGCAGGAGGTAATATAGCGATACTGAATGTAGGAAAAGAAAACAAAGCGATGGCTTTTTCCGATGTTGTCGGGAAATTTGTTCATTCCAAATTTTTTCAGTTGCCGCAGGAACTAACCGAAGCGGAAGGGAGAAGGCTTTGTGATTCTTTGGCTTCATATAAACATACTATTGTTTGCATTTCTGAGAATGATTTGACGCTTTATCGTAATTTTTTTAAATTGCTTACTCCCGGTTTGTCCGTTGTTTATGTGTTTTTTACGTCGAAAGAAACGATTTTGCAAGTAGAACAGTCTGTGGCATTGGCTTCTTCCGTTGTATTGGGACATTCGGTAGATAAAAGTGTGCAGGTGCATGTAGCGAATATATTGTTTGGAAAAGCTTCGGCTAACGGACGTTTATCGGCAAGTATTGGCAAGTCGTTCAAGGCAGGGGATGGTATAACAATTTCTCCTCGTGGAAATATCCATTCCGTTTCTTCCAAAAGCATTATACGAAAAGATTATCTCGCCCGTATTGATACGATAGCGAGAGAAGGAATTTTGGAAGAAGCTTATCCGGGTTGTCAAATTGTCATTCTTAAAGACGGAGAAACGGTGTATGACAAATGTTTCGGTACGTTTACGGGAAGGGGTAAGAAAGTGAGTCCAACAGATATTTATGATGTTGCTTCTTTATCAAAAACATCGGCTACTTTGCTGGCTGTAATGAAATTATATGATAAGAGACTTTTTAAACTTTCCGATAAACTTTCCGATTACGTTCCCTTTTTGAAAGGGACAGACAAAGAAAACATGATTATTCGCGACGCGCTTTTTCACCAGACGGGATTACCCGCTACTATTCCGTACTATCGAAAAGCAATAGACGAAAGTAGTTACACAGAGCCGATGTTCCAAAAAAGATATTCTGCTAAATATCCTGTTCGGGTGACGCCTACTATATACGCACAGAAAGGACTTCGGTTAAAAAACGAACATGTGTCTCACACACCTGACGACAATTATTCTATGCCGATTGCGGATAACCTTTGGTTAAATAAGTCTTTTAAAGAAGTGGTGATACAAGAGATAATCAACACGCCGTTGGAAAGTAGAAAATACCGTTACAGTTGTATAAACTTTATCCTCTTACAGCAGATGGTGGAACAGTTAAGCGGAATGTCTTTGGATAAATTTTTGATGCAAGAGTTTTACGAACCCATGGGATTGAAACATACGTCTTTTCTACCAACTTGTTATTTTGCGAAAAAGAATATTGTTCCTTCAACCAAAGACTTATTTTTACGGAAAACCACATTACAAGGATATGTACATGACGAATTGGCAGCCTTTTTAGGAGGAGTTTCTGGTAATGCCGGTCTGTTTTCCACCGCACGCGATATCGCACAAATTCATCAAATGATTTTAGACAATGGGATTTTTGACGGACATCGTTATTTGAGTGAAGACACTTGTCGGTTGTTTACGACGGAAACTTCGAATATGAGTCATCGTGGATTGGGCTTTAACAAACCGGTGGTGGGTGACCCCCAAAGAAATTCTTGCTCGGAATTGACGCCTGCTTCCGTTTATGGACATACAGGGTTTACAGGGACTTGTGCGTGGGTTGATCCGGAAAACAATTTGGTGTATGTGTTTCTTTCCAATCGTTTATATCCGAACAGTTGGGTGAATAAATTATCTGCATTGACTATCCGCGAGCGGATTCAGGATGTGATTTATCAGTCGCTACAATCGTTTTAAAGCCAACCTTATCACTTTTTCTACCGTGGCTTCGGGTTCTTCTTTCAGTATGGCAATTACTACTTTTTGTGATGCGGAAACAGCGAAACCTAACATACTTAACGCAGCTATAGCTTCTTCTTGTACAGCTATGTTTAGGCTTGTTCCCGTAAGGGATAGCGTTTCTCCGGTGAATTTTATTTTGTCTTTCAGTTTGACAATAATGAGTTGCGCTGTTTTCAACCCGATACCTTTTACTGTCTTCAAAAGGGTTACATTTTCGTTGTTTATCACATGATATAATTCGGTGGAGTTTAGCGCCGACAATATGGTGCGAGCGGTATTTCCACCGATGCCCGGAACAGAGATAAGTTGCAGGAAGAGTTCCCGCTCTTGCTTATCGTAAAATCCGTAAAGTATATAGGCGTCTTCACGGATGGCTTCATAAATATATAATTTACATGGGCTTTTACCTTGAATGGTCGAATAGGTGTTTACGGATATGTTTACGGCATAACCTACACCCTGACAGTCTATTATGGCAATAGCTGGGGTTAGTTCGACGATTTCGCCTCTGAGGTATTCTATCATTCCTCTTTGTGTTTACCACCTCCAAGTCCTTTAAAGAATACTTTATTCGCCGCTGATGTGATGTCGTATTCTCCCATATCTTTTATAAAGGATTCGATGTGTCGCAAACGTTTTTCTTCTAATATTTCGTCAACGGCAATCAGAATACCCGTTTCTTCTACATCGCCAAAACCGTAATTAACGGCTGTACCAAACATGCGCATGGTTGGACTGAGATTCATATAAGCATTTACCAGCGGAGGAATATTATAACCGAACTTGCGGATTTCGGTATTCAGTATTTTATAATCTTCTTTAAAAGTATTTTTGTTAAAAAGTTTGGATAGTTTTCTTTCGTCAGTTTCCAAAGTAAGAGGTTTGAGTGGAACAATCAGATTGTCTTTGTCTCCGAAATGTTTTTTGAGGAAATAGAGTATCATGTCACGTCCTTGGCGATGATAATTCGGATACATAGTTACTTTTCCGAAAAAGTATTTCACATTGGGCATAATAACAGTAAGCGCCCCCAAGCCGTCCCACAAATTATCGAGAGCAAATAAACTTTTGGAGCCTGCGCGGCTGGATTGATATTCGAGTGAAACAAACGAACGTCCCAATTCAATCGTTGTAGGAAGAAATTCTTTTATGAATCTTTCAGAGAATCTGAACATGTGCGAGGTTGCCAAAATAGGGGCTCCTTTTTCATTAAACTGTACGTCGGTACCCAAGATATAGCGGTATCCTCCTAAAATTTCTTCCGCTTCCGGATTCCATACGATAAGTTGCTTGTAGGGGTTTTCCATTGTATCGAACTCGTCAATGTCAACAGAAAATCCCGAACCGCCTCCTGCAAATCGAAAAGTTATTTCCCGCAGTCGTCCAATTTCACGCATTACATTGGGTGAATCGTGATGAGTAATAATATAAATTTGATTATTACTCTTATTGGTCATGCGTAACCGCTTATTCTCCGTCAATTCCGCTTTAATAAGCTCTTTGCTCACCGGATTGATAATTTTTTCTTCCATATATGTTTTTCTTGGCGGTTGGGTTTTCTTTACATAGTATTATGCGACAGATTATATACAATATCCTTTACGTACTGCGCCCATTGACTCGTGGTTTTCGACTTGTTGAAGGTTTGCCACGAAATAGGTTTGCCAAAGGTAATTATAAAAGTCTTGTGCTTGTTTTTAAACATCTCATCGCTTAAATATAACATTGCGATATTGAATTTGATGCCCAGCACTTTGGTAACGTTAGCCAAATTATAGAAAAAATTTGAATTGTGTCCGCTGAAATATACCGGTATTATATCGCGTTGTGCCTGGATGCTTTTAACAATGAACGTTTTTTTCCATTCCAAATCCTTGATGATGCCTTTATGTTTGCGAGAACAGATTCCGGCGGGGAACATAATCAGTTGATCGTCCGATTGAAATCCCTTTTCAACCGCCATAGGAAAATTTTTGGCTTGCTTTCCCGTTTTGTTGATAGGAATGCAAAGAGGAGCCAGTCCGTGAAGATTCATTAACAGATCATTAACTATATATTTTATTTTTCCATTGTAACGGCGACCAAGTATGTAACCCAATGCGACTCCGTCTTGTCCGCCTAACGGATGGTTGGAAACGAAAGTATAAAGACCTCTGTCCGGTAAATTTTCACTACCTCTTATCTCTATTTGGGTATCCAAAAAATTGACTGCCGCTTCCAAAAAATCTACTCCTGTCCTGTCTTTTGCATCGTATAAGAAGACGTTTATTTCTTTCTGATGGATAATTTTTTTTAGATAAAATATAAAGAACTTCGGGATATATTTATAATATCTCGAAGCTTTCGTACGAAGTATTTCTTCTATATCAATTAGGAATAACGAATTGTCATCAGTCATTTTCCAATAAATGAATATGCGAATTAACACATTTTTTTGATCAATTACAAGAAATTGCAATAAAAAAGTGCATGGTTTCTTTATGTTTCGTGTATTTATTTATTCCTTCGTATATAGATACAATAGTTCGTTAAAAATAAATTAGTATCTATGCCGCAATAGCTGCAAACTCAATGAGTTCTTTGACAAGTTTATCATTTAATTTCCTGTTGAGTTTAATGCCGGACACGCAAATAAATCTTTCG
>SNRY01000322.1_pt1 | contig 17394 bp, 9 predicted proteins | sample 4693421 | NCBI WGS metagenome assembly SNRY01 (sample SAMN11003215, study PRJNA524138) | termite gut metagenome | isolation source: Bacteroidetes bacterial symbionts from single cell of protist host amplifed... | host: Streblomastix strix ... | reverse complement strand
CCGAAGGTACTCGTATCAGACCGTTTATGGATCGAACGGAATTGGTAAACACAACTTTGAGTACCGTATCCCATACCTTGTTAGAGGGTATGGTGCTGGTCGTATTGGTTTTGATTCTTTTTCTTGGAAATTGGCGAGGAGCTTTGTTGGTAGCCCTTACTATTCCTTTCTCTTTGTTGATTGCTTTTATTTTGATGCACATCACTGGTATCCCTGCCAATCTGCTCTCTTTGGGAGCTATTGACTTCGGCATTATTGTGGACGGTGCTATTGTAATGATGGAGACAGTGCTTAAAAAGCGCGAAAGCCATCCGGGAGAAATACTTACGGAAGATTCCATACTCGACCGTACCATACAGGTTGCCCGTCCTATACTTTTCTCGACACTCATCATCATTACCGCTTATCTGCCTTTGTTTGCGTTTGAGCACATAGAGAGAAAGTTGTTTACCCCTATGGCATATACGGTGGGATACGCATTGCTCGGAGCCTTGGCAGTGGCTCTCCTGCTGATACCCGGACTTGCTTTCCATGCCTATGCGAAACCGCGCAAAGTGTATCGTAACCGTTGGTTGGAGAAGCTTTCCAAGATTTATCACCATCAGACAGTACGTTTGTTGGATAAACCGAAAAGAGTATTATTACCCTTAATAGTAATCTTGCTTGCCGGAGGAGGTTTAAGTTATACGGTGGGAAAAGATTTCCTGCCTCCGTTAGACGAGGGTTCAATATGGATACAAGTGCAACTTCCTCCGGGTATTTCTATTGAGAAATCGAAAGAGATGGGGGCGGAATTACGTAAAAACCTTTCCGCTTTTGACGAAGTGTCTTATGTTATGACGCAGGTAGGTCGCGACGACGAAGGTGCTGAAGCCTTCTCGCTTTCCCACGTGGAATGTGCTGTGGGATTAAAGCCGTACAACACTTGGAAACACGGAAGAAAAAAGACTGACTTAATCGAAGATATGTCGCAAAAGCTGTCTTCCCTGCCGGGTTATTCCGTAGGTTTTTCCCAGCCGATTATTGATATGGTAATGGACCAGGTGGCTGGTGCGCACAGCGACTTGGCATTAAAGATTTACGGTGAGGATATAACAGAAACCCGTCATGTGGCGGAAAGAATCACTGAGATATTGAAAAAGATTCCGGGCGCGGCGGATGTAGCCGTAGATCAGGAACCTCCGCTTCCCCAATTGCAGATTGTTGCAGATCGTGAACGTATCGCTCAATATGGTTTGAATGTATCTGACGTAACGGAGTTGATAGAATTGGCAATCGGCGGGGCTGCTGTCTCCCAAATCTATGCGGGAAGCAAAAGCTACGACGTTATCTGCCGGTTTGACGAAGAAAGCCGCAACTCGCCGGAGAAGATAGGCGATTTGTTTCTTACTTCCGCCTCAGGTGCGAAGATTCCGCTTTCTCAGGTATGTGATATTCGGATGACAACGGGTGCAAGCACCATTACCCGCGAAATGAATAAGAGGCATCTGACCGTCCGGGTCAATCTGCGTGGGGCAGATTTAACGGGTTTCTTAAATCAAGCGAACAAGCGCATCGGACAACAAGTAACGTATAATCGCGACACCATCCGGTTGAAATGGGCAGGGCAATTTGAAAACCAGAGCCGTGCGTACAGTCGTTTGGGGGTTATTGTCCCCTTGGCATTGGGCGTTATGCTTTTGCTTCTGTTCGGAGCTTGCGGGAAATTCCGCCAAGCAGCGCTGATGACGTCTGTCGTCCCCTTGGCTCTGTTTGGAGGAATGTTGGCATTGAACGTAAGGGGAATGACGTTGAATGTTTCTTCTGCCGTAGGTTTTATTGCTTTGATTGGCGTTGCCATACAAAACGGAGTGATTATGTTTTCGCAAATTAACAATCTGCGCGAAAGTGGGTATGAATTGAAGGAGGCGGTTATAGCCGGTACCCGTCATCGTTTTCGTCCAATATTGATGACGGCTACCGTTGCCGTTCTCGGACTTCTGCCGGCTTCCGTCAGTACCGGTATCGGCTCTGACGTGCAGCGTCCGCTGGCTACCGTAATTGTTTACGGACTGTTCTTTGCCACGATAGTTACTCTCTACATTCTACCTTCACTTTACTATCTTGTGGAGAATCATTGTTTGAAGCGTAATCAACCTGAATAAATTGGAATTATGAAAAGGAGTTTTCTTGTAACAACTATATTATGGCTTGGCTGCTTCGCCGTGCATTCGCAAACGTTGGAGACAATGCAACAGTCCATTGATTACCGGACTTATATCGAATGGGTCTGGCAGCAAAATCTCGGTTACGCAGCCGAAAAACTAAACGTAAGCGTTGCCGCAGCCGAAGTAAAAGCCGCACGAATATTTAACGACCCTGCAATCAGCGTGGAATATGCCGATAATGACGATCGCCGTATACAAATGGGGCGTTCGGTTTCGGTGGAATTGAGCAGAACATTTTCTCTTGGTAAGCGTAGTGCCGGTATTGGTCTTGCAGAAAGCGAAAAAGCACTTGCCGAAGCCTTGCTGGAAGATTATTTTCACATTTTACGGGCAGAAGCCTCGCTTGCCTATCTGGAAACAATCAAGCAGTCGGAACTTTATCGTGTGAAAGAAAGTTCGTATGAAAGCATTCGCCGGTTAGCCGAAGGCGACAGCATCAAATATGCTTTGGGCAAAATAACCTATACGGATGCCGTTCAAAGTAAACTCGAAGCCGGAATGGTGTACAACGACCTGATGCAAGCGCAAACCGAACTGTATAATTCATACTCTTCACTGGGTTTGTGGACAGGAGTTTTCAGTCATGATACTCTTTATTGTCCGGTGGGGAGGCTCAAGATGAACAACCGGGCATTTGATACCGAACAATTGTTGCAAACCGCATTGACGAACAGAGCCGATTTGACAGCAATCATGAAAAGTACGGAGGTGGCTCAAAAAACCTTGAAAGTAGTCAAACGTGAACGTAATCCGGATATTGATTGGGCGGTAGGTTACAATTTCAATACGGAAGTCCGAAACGAGATTGCGCCTGCGCCGAAGTTCAAGGGAATAACGGTAGGGTTATCTGTCCCGTTAAAGTTTTCCAACCTTAATCGCGGAGCCGTACGGGCTGCCGAATACCGGATGCGACAAGCCGAAATCAACTACCGGCAGGCGGAGTTAGAGGTACAAACCTCCGTGATGCAAAGCCTTCGCAGGTATTTGTCGTTGCAGGAACAAGTCAAGCAATACGATGAAGGCTTGCTGGAAAATGCAAAATTGGTTATTGAAGGGAAAATATACAGTTACGACCGCGGCGAGATTTCATTGCTTGAGGTGCTGGATGCTCGAAGAACATACGACGAATTACACGCTTCCTATATCGAAACATCATTCAGTTGTGCTGCCGCTCTTATCGAACTGGAACGAAATGCCGGGATATGGGACATCATTGTGGAATAATCCGTAGTGCATTTATAAAAAAGCAAGTAATTTCCCTCTGATAAGCCACCGTCATAGTTGAATTATGCCCTAGGCATACTTGAAATATGCCCTAGGCATACTGAAATATCCCATGGGCATACTGTGAGCTTTGCCGTGTTAGTAGCGAATTCCGCATGGTGCGTGAGGGATATGAGCGAAAATGCTTTTTTGTGAGGGTACGAACAAGAAAGCATTGTAGCGTATAGCCCGACCCCCGACCTTACTCCGCTCAACTTGTTGCACCCCAAGACGGGGGGCACGCCCAAATTCTTTCTATTGTATAAATGCACTACGGGTAAGGTTACTCAAAATTTAAATGCGTTGACCCTGATCACACCGGTATTATTTTTAGCTAAACTCAAAAAATCTTGTACATTTGCAATTAATAAAAACTAATTAGCACAATGGCAAACTTTTTTAAATCCCTCTTTACGGGAAAAACAGAGGAGAGCGAAAATAACAGCAGGGAAAGCGATAAGAAGAAATTTGAGATGTTTAAATATGACGGACTGCGGGCGCAACGCATGAGGCGCACGGATTTTGCCGTTAAATGCTTTACCGAAGCATTAGCCATCGAAGAAGACTTTGAAACTATCGGCTACTTGAGCAAGCTCTATGTACAAATAGGAGAGTTAACAAAGGCATGCGATTTGTTAAAGCGCATGATAGAATTGGAGCCGCTAATGGTAAGCACGTATCTATTCTTAGCCGACGTTGCTTATATGAATGAAGATTACAAAACGATGGAGGAAGCTTGCCTAAAGGCAATTGATTTGGAAAAAGACAATGCAACAGCGTATTATCTGTTAGCCAAAGCCGACAGGAAATTGGGCAATGCGCTCAATGCCATTGCTCATTTGACAGAAGCCATCGTTCTTAAAGAAGACTATACCGATGCCCGGCTGCTGCGTGCCGAGTTGTTGATGCAAATGAATGAGCATAAAGAAGCTGCGCCCGATTTGGATTTTATTTTGGCGCAAAATGCAGAGGAAGAAACTGCCCTGCTTCTGCGAGGCAAGCTGAAGGAAGCAACCGGAAACGGGACAGAAGCGGAGGAAGATTACCGGACGGTTATTAACTTAAATCCTTTCAATACTCAGGCTTATCTCTATTTAGGTCAGCGGCTTATAGAACAAGGGAAATTGACCGAAGCCATTGAACATTTTACCGAAGCCATTGAATTAAACCCCGATTGCGCGGCAGCTTATCACGAACGCGGGCGCACCAAACTGCTAACGGGCGACAAAGAAGGAGCGGCGGAAGACGTGAAAAAGAACTTTGAACTAAATCCCAAAGAACTGAACGCTTTGAATGGAACGTTCGACAAGCAGGAAGAACAGTTTGACAGTCTGTTAGGGTTTAGGCATTGAACACATTCTTGCAAATAGTAGCCCGTGATTTGTACTCCAAAACGGGAAATGACCTATCGCGCACAATCGTTGTCTTTCCTAATAAACGCGCCGGTCTGTTCTTTAATGAATATCTGGTGAATGAATCCGACAGACCGGTATGGGCGCCGTCTTATGCAAGTATTGGCGAATTGTTTGGACAGCTTTCCGCATTAAAACTGAGCGATTCGATATGCTTGATATGCGAATTGTATAAGGTGTTTTGCACGGAAACCCAGAGCAAAGAGTCGCTGGATGAATTTTACTTTTGGGGTGAATTACTAATCAAGGACTTTGATGATGCGGACAAAAATCTGGTAGATGCCGATAAGCTTTTCACGAACCTGCAAGACCTGAGAAATATCGGGAACGATTACAACTTTCTGAGTAAAGAACAAGAAGAAGCTGTCCGTTTGTTCTTTAAGAACTTCTCCATCGAACGGCACACGGAGCTAAAAGAACGGTTCATTTCGCTTTGGAACAAATTAGGAGCTATCTATCACCGTTATCACGAGCGGTTATCTGCCTTGGGCATCGGCTATGAGGGTATGTTGTGGCGCAATGCGTTGGAACGGCTGGAGATGGGGGCTTTGAAGTATGATACTTATGTGTTTGTCGGCTTCAATATGCTGAACAAGGCTGAGAGTACTTTGTTTTCCACGCTTCGAGATGCAAAAAAGGCGTTGTTCTATTGGGATTACGATTTGTATTATACCGAAACGAAAGACCGGAATCACGAAGCTGCGACATTTATCCATCGAAACCTTGAATTATTTCCCTCTTTTCTCCCTTCCGAACTGTTTGATGCGTACCGGAAACCTAAAAAGATACATTTCATCTCCTCTCCTGCCGAAAGTGCACAAGTGCATTATCTGCCGGAATGGTTGCAGTCTGTTGTTGCGGAGAGGGAGAAAGAAAATGCCGTAGTTCTTTGCAATGAAGCCTTACTTCCGTCCATACTTCATGCCATTCCTTCAACGGTAGAGAACGTCAATATCACTATGGGATTCCCTTTGGCGCAAACTCCTGTTTATGGTTTTGTCAAAGCCCTTGTGGAACTTCAAACCGCCGGTTATCAGCCTCAAACAGAACGTTATCTCTACTCGCTTGTGCAGCCGGTACTGAAACATTCGTACACCTGTGCATTATCCCCGAAAGCGGAAACGATAAACGGGATATTAAAAGCTAACAATCGCTTTTATCCTACGCCCGCCGAACTGAAACAAGATGAGTTCTTAAATCTGCTTTTCACTCCATGCAGGGATGTGCGGGAACTTTGCCTATACATTACGGAGATATTGAAAAAAGTGGCAACGCTTTATCGTTCCGAACAAGAAGAATCCGGCGATGCGCTTAACCAACTATACAGGGAGGCGTTATTCAAGAGTTACACTACTGTCAACCGTTTGTTGAGCTTAATAGAAAATGGTGATTTGCAAATACAAACAGGCATGTTTAAATCACTATTAAACCGGATATTGTTTGCTTCCGACATTCCCTTTCACGGCGAGCCTGCCATCGGTCTGCAAATAATGGGCGTATTGGAAACGCGAAATTTGGATTTTAAAAACCTTCTTATCCTATCGCTCAATGAAGGGCAGCTCCCTAAGTCGGGGGCAGATGCGTCATTCGTTCCCTACAATTTACGGAAAGCTTTCGGAATGACTACGGTAGATAACCGGAACGCAATGTATGCCTATCATTTCTATCGCCTCATACAACGGGCAGAGGGCATTACTTTATCATATAATACCTCATCGGACGGATTGAACCGAAAGGAATGGTCGCGGTTTCTGCTGCAACTGCTTGTGGACGGGACGCATGACATCAGCCGGGAATATCTCGAAGCCGGTCAATTCTTGCTAAGTAGAAAAGAGATTCGCATAGAAAAAACACCGGAGATACTATCTGCTTTAAAAGCCGGATATGATATAAGAAAGCATCCGAAAGCCCGATTCTCCCCCTCGGCGCTCAACACCTATTTAGACTGCCGGATGAAGTTCTATTATAACTACGTGGCTCGTTTAAAGATACCTGATGAAGTCAGTACAGAGATAGATTCCGCTACATTCGGAACTATCTTTCATTATTCCGCCGAATTGATATACAAAGACTTAACGGCAAGAGACAAATTCATTAGGAAAGAAGATTTGGAGAAACTATGGCATAACAAAGCAAAAATACAGAGCTATGTAGATGCCGCTTTCAGGAAACTGTTCTTCCGCATATCGCCCGAAGAGAAATTGGAATACAACGGTATTCAGTTAATTAATTCCAAAGTGATAGCCTCTTACCTGTCGCAATTGCTCCGCAATGACCTGCAACATGCTCCTTTTGAACTTATCGCAATGGAACAAGAAGTGGAGGAAATTCTTACGTTGGAAACAGTGAACGGTATCAAGATAAAAACCGGCGGTATCATAGACCGTATAGACAGCAAAGACGGCATCCTTCGCATTGTAGATTATAAAACCGGAGGCAGTCCTCAAACGCCCGTAAATATTGAGCAACTCTTTACTCCGGCGGAAGACCGTCCGAATTACATCTTTCAGACCTTCCTTTACGCCGCTATCATGAGCCGCAAACAGAAACTGAAGGTTGCCCCAGCCTTACTTTACATTCACCGGGCAGCTTCGGAAGCCTATTCGCCCGTCATTGAGATGGGAGAGCCTCGCAAACCCAAAATACCCGTTGAAGATTTTTCTTTGTACGAAGATGAATTTCGTGAACGCCTGCTATCGCTATTGGAAGAAATTTACAATCCGCAAGAGCCTTTTACGCAAACGCCGCACACGGTGAAATGCCAATACTGTAACTTCAAGGGAATATGTGGGAAATAGATTGTTACCCTTTATAGAACGGTAATGATATATAATTTTTAAAAATGTACCGTATAAGGGAAGAAATGTTTTTACTACATTTGAAAGCAAAATGAAACTTCATTCAAACATTCATGGAAACCAAAAAGCATTTCACGGGTCTTTCTGATGCCCAAGTCATTGAAAGCCGCAGGATATACGGAGAGAATGTCCTTACCCCTCCTAAGAAAGAACCATTGTGGAAACTCTTTCTGGAGAAATTTGGAGACCCCATTATCCGGATTTTACTGATTGCCGCTTTCCTGTCATTAGGTATAGCCATCGTCAATCACATTAATACAGAAGAGGGAGATTATGCCGAAACTATCGGCATTTTTTGCGCTATCCTTCTGGCTACAGGCGTTGCTTTCTGGTTTGAGAGAGATGCCAATAAGAAATTTGATGTACTGAATACCGTTAATGACGATACGCTGATAAAGGTTATCCGTAATGGGAATGTTTGTGAAATACCCAAACGGCAGGTGGTTGTGGGTGATGTGGTATTGTTAGAAGTTGGAGAAGAAGTACCCGCCGATGGCGAATTGCTGGAAACCGTTTCCGTGCAAATAGACGAATCGTGCTTAACGGGTGAGCCGATTATTGCCAAAACCATTCGCCCCGAAGATTTTGAACATGAAGCGACATACCCTTCCAACTGGGCGATGCGTGGAACCAAAGTCATGGATGGACATGGAGTTATGGAAGTGAAGCACGTAGGTGATGCAACCGAATATGGCAAAGTAGCCGAGAAGTCAACCGAAATGACCGGCGAACAAACTCCGCTAAACAAACAATTGGATGTATTGGCAAAGCTCATCGGGGTTATCGGCTTCATTTTAGCAATACTGACCTTCTCCGTTTTGTTCATCAAAGACCTCGCAAGCGCATCTTATTCATTGGGGCAGTTAGGATTGCTGGGAGCGGTTATTATCGGCGCAGTAATTGCCTTGACTAAAGTATGGATACCAATATTATACGATGCGTTTGAGTTGTGCGGAAAAGAAAAAGAAATTCCTAAACCGGTGGAGAATGGTATGTGGTTGAGATGGATATTGTATGGGGGATTGGCTTTTGTCGTCATCGCAGGGATTGGTTATTGCTTCGGTGTGAATCCGTTGCATTCGACATCGTGGGTATCTATGGAAACGGCAAAGCACGTTCTGGAATACTTTATGATTGCCGTAACGCTGATAGTGGTTGCTGTTCCCGAAGGTTTACCAATGAGCGTAACGCTTAGCTTGGCATTGAGTATGCGGCGCATGTTGAAAACGAACAATCTTGTCCGCAAGATGCACGCTTGCGAAACCATGGGGGCTACTACCATCATCTGCACCGATAAGACGGGAACGCTTACCAAAAACCAAATGCAAGTATATCAAACCAACTTCTATGGCTTGGATGGAAAACAGGCGTTGGGCAACGACGAAATAAGCAATCTGATAAAAGAAGGCATCTCGGCTAACTCTACTGCTTTTTTGGATTATTCCAACCCTGAAAAGATAAATACATTGGGTAATCCAACGGAAGCCGCTTTATTGTTATGGCTAAACTCTCAAAATATTCGGTTTAGGGAACTGAGGGAGAATGCTGAAGTGGTGGAACAGCTTACTTTCTCTACCGAAAGAAAGTATATGACAACGTTGGTTGATTCTCCGTTGTTGGATAAAAGAGTGCTATATATAAAAGGTGCGCCCGAAATAGTGTTGTCCAAATGTATAGATGTACGGGAAAAGACAGCCGTCCCCGTTTCCGGTTATAAAAAGAAGATTGAGGAACAACTGCTTCAATATCAAAATCAAGCTATGCGGACACTGGGCTTTGCCTATAAGTTCATAGACAAAGGCACTAATACGCCTATCAAAGATTTGGCAGAAACGGGAATGACCTTTTTGGGCATCACTGCTATTTCCGACCCTGTGAGGGCTGACGTTCCACAAGCAGTAGTCAAGTGCTTGAATGCCGGTATTGATGTGAAGATTGTTACCGGCGACACTCCGGGAACAGCAAGGGAGATAGCGCGGCAAATCGGAATCTGGAAAGAAACCGATACGGAAGAAAACATCATCACTGGCGTAGCCTTTGAAGCTCTGCCCGATGCCGAAGCCGCCAAACGGGTAAAGGCTTTGAAAGTAATGTGCCGCGCTCGCCCGACGGATAAGCAAAGACTTGTACAGTTGTTGCAGCAAGGCGGTGAGATTGTTGCCGTTACGGGTGACGGAACAAACGATGCTCCCGCCCTGAACTATGCCCACGTGGGACTTTCTATGGGAACGGGTACTTCGGTAGCCAAAGAAGCAAGTGATATTACTTTGTTAGACGATTCGTTTAGTAGTATCAGTACCGCCGTAATGTGGGGACGTTCGCTTTATCAAAACATTCAACGCTTTATCCTTTTCCAACTGACGATTAACGTAACAGCGTTGATACTCGTGTTCTTGGGTTCGTTGTGGGGCTTTGAATTGCCGTTGACGGTAACGCAAATGCTGTGGGTGAACTTGATTATGGATACTTTTGCTGCGGGTGCATTGGCTTCATTGCCTCCCAATCAAGGCGTAATGAAGAACAAACCGCGAAAGAACAGCGACTTTATTATCAGCAAACCCATGCAATTCAATATTCTATTTGTGGGAGGTATCTTTGTCGTATTGCTGATAGGTATGCTGTTCCTCTTTAAAAATACGGTGTTTCTGAATAGTTTCTTTTCATACATTCCCGAAGGAGAAAGAGTGCGGTATTCTCTGTCGTACTTCTTTACGGTATTCGTACTGCTGCAATTCTGGAATATGTTTAATGCAAAGGCTTTCCTGACAGGGAAGTCGGCATTTACCGGATTAAGAAACAGCTACGGGTTTATCACCGTCATACTTGCCATATTAATCGGACAATTCTTTATTGTGGAGTTTGGTGGCAATGTATTCCGCACCGTTCCACTTGCAGTGCGAGACTGGTTGATAATAACCGGTTCGACCTCGCTTGTGCTGTGGATAGGGGAAGCGGTGAGGTTGGTGAAGCTGAGAGTTAGGAGTTGAAAATGGAAAGTGGAAAGTTGAAAGTGTTTGATTGATAAAGTCGGCATTTTCAACTTTCCATTTTCAACTTTCCACTTACTCAGTACTTTTCTTTCCACAACTCTTTCATTCTTTCATGCAATTTGTTTTCTGCGGGATTGTTTTGCGGATGCCATATACGGGTATCCTTCAATTCGTCCGGCAGGTATTGCTGTTGAGTGAAGTTCCCTTCATAGTTGTGTGCATATTTATAGTCCTGCCCGTATCCTAATTGTTCCATTAGCTTGGTGGGGGCATTGCGCAAATGCAAAGGGACAGGTTGATTGCCTGTCTTCCGAACCAGTTCCAACGCATCGGTAATGGCTGTGTATGCCGAATTGCTTTTGGGGCTTGTTGCCAAATAAATTGCCGTTTCTGCCAGAGGAATCCGCCCTTCGGGCAAACCGATTTTCATCAATGTATCAAAACAGGCATTGGCAAGGAGCAAAGCATTGGGGTTTGCCAAACCGATGTCTTCTGAAGCGGAGATAACTAAACGTCTGGCTATAAAGGCAAGGTCTTCTCCTCCTTCTACCATACGCGCCAACCAATAAATCGCTCCATCGGGGTCGCTCCCTCGAATGGATTTGATAAAGGCGGAGATTATGTCGTAGTGCATCTCGCCGTCTTTGTCGTAAGCCAAGGGGTTTTGCTGCAAACGTTCGGTAACGATGTCGTCGGTGATAACAACTGTTTCCGTTGCCTCTGATTCTACAACAAGTTCCAATATATTAAGCAGTTTTCGCGCATCTCCACCCGAAAACCGGAGCATGTCGTTAGTTTCTTTCAGTTCAATCTTCTTTTCTTTGAGAATAGTGTCCGCAGTTATTGCCCGGTGCAGAAGTTCCAAAAGATCTTCTTTCTCCAAAGATTTAAGCACATACAGTTGGCAACGTGATAAGAGCGGGCGGATAACCTCAAAGGAAGGATTTTCCGTAGTAGCCCCGATAAGTGTTACCGTTCCTTTCTCTACCGCCCCCAACAGGGAATCCTGTTGTGATTTGCTAAAGCGGTGAATTTCATCTATAAACAGAATGGGGCTACTTTGCGAGAAGAAACGATTACTCTTAGCCTTGTCTATCACTTCGCGTACATCTTTTACCCCCGAACTAACGGCACTCAGCGTATAAAAAGGCGTTTCGAGTTTATGGGCGATAATCTGTGCCAAAGTAGTTTTTCCTACTCCGGGCGGTCCCCACATAATGAATGAAGAGATATGTCCTGAATCAATCATTTTACGCAAAATGGCTCCTTCACCTACCAAATGTTTCTGACCTATGTATTCATCTAATGTATTGGGGCGAAGCCTTTCTGCTAAGGGTTTCATTGAGTTTTCAGTTTATTGAGTTTAAAAGTTCTCGGTCAATCGCTTTATGGGTTTGACTACCTTTTATTTTGCATAATTTACAAAGATAAAGAGGGATTTGTTATTATCAAGAAATTGCCGGACATTAATAGGGTAAAAGCGATAACGAATCTACTAACAGCCTGTTGTTAGTAGCGAAATCCGCATGGGCGTTAGGGATACCTTAGATTTGTCCTTTCTAAGATTTGTTTAAAATATGTAAAAGAGTGAAAGGCAAAAATTCCGGCAATCGGATTATTTTTGCTTCACCAAAGAAAGAAAGTACTAATTACTAATAATTCAAAAGAACCTTAGATTTGTCCTTTCTAAGATTTGTTTAAAATATGTAAAAGAGTGAAAGGCAAAAATTCCGGCAATCGGATTATTTTTGCTTCACCAAAGAAAGAAAGTACTAATTACTAATAATTCAAAAGAAAGAAACTCGGAGTGGGTGACCTATCGTTAGGGATAAGCTCTAAAGCCTATGCTTTTATTTAGTACCCCTCCGAGCCTCTGTTGAAATGAACACCCTGTATAAGAATTTAACAAACGTATGTTAGTAAGGTTCCTACCCTCACAAAAAGAATTTTCGCTGCTATTCTTATGGTTTATGCAAGTATCTGTCGATACTCTTTTTCATAAACTTTGTTATTTCGTATCACAGCAAACATCCGCTGAACCAGTTTGGCTCTAACGGCGTTTAACACAGACATCTTATTCTTTCCTTGAGATATTTTTTTCATGTAATATTCATGTAATTCCCCCTTAGAGCGAGTAGCTGCCGTCAATGCTCCCATGTGCAAAAGCGCCTTAATACTTTTATCCGCTCGATGCGAGACTCGATTACGGGAATGAATACTGCTTCCGGAGGTGTAGGAGAAAGGCGCTAGCCCTGCGTGACAGCAAAACTTGCGAGCATCGGTAAAGTCGCGCAAAGCATTCGTTTCTACAATCGCCTTAACAGCCGTTCGTTCACCTATCCCATCAATCGAGCAGAGGAGTTTGAATTGATGTGAAAGTGTTTCGTCCCCCTCTATTATCTTTTGTATCTTCTTCTCTATTTCCCTTATTGCCGCTTTCAGGTCTTTGAGCAGGATGTTCAAGCGTGCACTCTTCTGCCGGTAATCCTGTGGATCCATAAAGCTTTTCTCATCGGTAAGTTGCGCTTGATACTTGTTCTTATCTACTATATAGAGTTCCTGTTCACTCACCAGTTCCCGCAAGGAACCGATGGCTTGCTCGGGCAGGACAAACAAACATACCTTATCCTCATAACGGCGGGCCTAACGGGCGATCTTTTTGGCATCCTGCCGGTCGTTCTTCCCAAGCTCAAGCCCACCGGAGTGTTTAATGACGTTAGAGCCAAACTGGTACAGCGGATGTTTGCTGTGATACTAAATAACAAAGTTTATGAAAAAGAGTATCGAAAGATACTTGCATAAACCATAAGAATAGCAGCGAAAATTCTTTTTGTGAGGGTAGGAACAAAAAGAATTGTAGCGTATAGCCCGACCCATGGGGGCACGCCCAAATTGATAGGAAAGCAGAAAGTCTTTGATTTATTATTTTATGGATACTGAATAACTTCTTCTTGCTGTTTTCTAAATGCACTACGGATTAAGTATAAGTTTATTATTAATGTGCAAAGCAAATAAAAAAACACCCCAATCGTTTGATTTTATGAAAAATTATCATACTTTTGTACTGCTACCTTGCATTTTAGAATGGGGTAATACGAGCCGGCGCATACCGGCTCTTTTTTTGTTCAATCCGCTCGAAAAAGCCTTTTCGTAACTTCCTGATAATCAAACCTGAATTTTACGACCAAAGAATTAATTCTTTCCACGGAGACAATTAATTCTTTCCGTGGAGACAATTAATTGTCTGAAAACAAAGAATTGATTTATTGAGAGCATTTGAAAGGCAAAGAAAACTTGTGCTATTATCTGTTTACATCTGCTAAATATATATAAATATTCGTCTTTCAGCTATTGACAAGAAAATCTCTCTTTTTTTGCCTACTCAAAAAACGGCATGATATTTGCTAATTATATCATTCTTCTACTTGGCGGCACTTTTTTATGTTTAAGAACATAAAAAATGCCCTTTTCCTTCGTCCATCTCAACTATTCTTCGTATATTTGATACAGTTAAGAAACGAGTTTGAACCGGCTAAAGGAGCAAGTGTACATAGCTTCGATGCCTTTCGACGGGATTTCTAAACGATTGTATAACCCTATAAAATAAAATTATGACATTATTATACAAAGCGCGTCAAAGCGCATTGAAAACAAAGGATGGGAAAAAGAAATGGTATCCTTCTTTAGTGAAGGTCGGTAAAGTGATTGATACGCAAGAATTAGGCGAATTAATTGCAGAGAAATCATCCCTTTCTCCGGGAGACGTGCATAACGTTGTCCGGACGATGATGACAACCATTCGCCATGAATTGCTCAGCAGTCGCTCCGTACAGTTGGATGGGTTGGGCACCTTTACGATGATAGCCCATGCCAGAGGAAATGGAGTGGAAACGTTTGAGGAGGTAAATGCCAAGCAAGTTAATCGGCTGACGGTTCATTTCTCGCCTACGTACACTCGTAACCCTGACGGAAGTATTACCCGCGCCATGTACGAAGATGTGGATTATGAGCGGATTGATACAAAATTTTCAGCCACGCCCGTAACTCCGGGCACCTTTTCCATTACAGATGTAACCTTGAATGGAGCTTCAGCTCCCCAAGGGAGCGGGGAACTTCTGGTTTCTTCCGGCGAAACCTTGCAAATCATTGGGAGCCATTTGGGTGATGTAGGATTAAAAGCCACAGTTCTTATTGGTGGTCCTACTGCCCAGCCGCAAACGGTCGTTTTGGCAAACATTGGTAGCGTAACGGTTGATGCTTCGGGGGCATCCATCACGGTTAGCCTCACTCTTAACGGGATAATTACTAGCCTTCGTAGAGCTGACGATGACAGTATCATCTACAATTTTGAATAAAAAGAAGCAAAAAGTGAGGGATTTCTGTTAGTAGTTCGTTGATATTCATATAAATATCATCTATTTATCGTTATCTTTTCAGGTAACGGCTTACGCAAATTATTGACATCTATAAGGCATTTCAAACCATTGGTGCGTCAAAGTGTCAGTCCTAAAAGGATTGGCACTTTTTTTGTGTACATCAGAACAAAAGGGAAAAATTAATTGAATAAAAAATAGAATTGGTTATGCAGAAAGGTAACATCGGGGTAAGCACAGAGAATATTTTCCCCATTATTAAAAAGTTCTTGTACAGTGATCATGAAATCTTTTTGAGAGAAATCGTATCTAACGCTGTGGACGCTACGCAAAAGCTCAAAACTCTTGCGTCGCTAGGCGAATTCAAAGGTGAGCTTGGAGACTTAACTGTGCGAGTATCGTTGAAAGACGATACAATCACTATCTCCGACCGCGGTATCGGGTTGACAGCCGAGGAAATAGACAAATACATCAATCAGATTGCTTTTTCGGGAGCGAATGATTTCTTGGAAAAGTATAAGAACGATGCCAATGCCATTATTGGGCACTTTGGTTTGGGATTTTATTCCGCATTCATGGTATCGAAAAAAGTGGAGATTATTACTAAATCGCACGTAGAAGGCGCGCAAGCCGTGAAGTGGAGTTGCGACGGCAGTCCAGAGTTCTCCATAGAAGATGTTGATAAAGCCGACCGCGGTACGGACATCATTCTTTATATAGACGATGAAAGCAAGGAATTTTTGGAAGAATCCCGTATTTCGACTTTGTTGAAGAAATATTGTAGTTTCTTGCCAATAGCAATAGCTTTCGGCAAAAAGAAAGAGTGGAAAGACGGCAAACAGGAGGAAACGGACAAAGATAATGTGATTAATGAAACCAATCCGGCATGGACTCGCAAACCGAGTGATCTGAAAGATGAAGATTACAAGAAATTCTACCGCGACCTTTACCCCATGTCTGATGAACCCTTGTTCTGGATACATTTGAACGTTGATTTCCCATTCAATTTGACGGGTATCCTTTACTTCCCGAAGGTAAAGAGTAACATAGATTTGCATAAAAACAAGATTCAGCTTTATTGCAATCAGGTATATGTAACGGATTCGGTGGAAGGTATTGTACCGGACTTTTTGACATTGCTTCATGGGGTGATAGACTCTCCCGATATTCCGTTGAACGTATCCCGTTCTTATCTGCAAAGCGACTCGAACGTAAAGAAAATATCTTCGCACATCTCTAAAAAGGTGTCCGACCGCTTGCAATCCATCTTCAAGACCGACCGTAAACAGTTTGAGGAAAAGTGGAACGATTTGAAGATATTTATCAATTACGGTATGCTAACTCAAGAAGAGTTCTATGACAGAGCGCAGAAATTTGCTTTGTTTGCCGATACCGACGGCAAATTCTATACTTATGAAGAATACAATACGCTGATTAAAGACAGCCAAAAGGATAAAGAAGATAATCTTATCTATCTGTACGCTACCAACAAAGACGAGCAATATACTTACATAGATGCTGCCGTAAATAAGGGTTATAGCGTGTTGCTGATGGACGGGCAACTGGATATAGCCCTGATTAGCACCCTTGAACAGAAGTTTGAGAAATCCCGTTTTACCCGCGTGGACAGTGATGTAGTGGACAATCTCATCGTGAAAGAAGATAAGAAAGACAAGACGCTTGAAAATAGCAAGGAAGAAGCATTAAGTTCGGCATTCAAAAGTCAATTGCCCCAGATGGAGAAAGTAGAATTTACTGTGCTAACACAAGCAATGGGCGAAAACAGTTCTCCGGTAATGATTACTCAAAGCGAATACATGCGCCGGATGAAAGATATGGCTAACATCCAAACCGGCATGAACTTCTACGGCGATTTTCCCGACATGATGAACTTCGTGCTGAATTCTGACCATAAGCTGATTAAAGACATCTTAGCAGATGAAGAAAAGGAATGTACCTCCGTTATTACTCCTATACAATCGGAAATAGACGAAGTGGGTAAACTCCGCGATAAGCTGAGAAAGGAGCAAGATAGCAAGAAAGACGAAGACATTCCTACTGCCGAAAAAGACGAATTGAAGGATTTGGATACGAAATGGAACGAGCTTAAAAACAAGAAAGAAACTGTTTTTGCCGAATATGCTGGCAAGAATAAAGTGCTCCGTCAACTTGTGGATTTAGCTTTGTTGCAGAATAATATGCTGAAGGGAGAAGCGTTGAACCGCTTTGTGAAGAGGAGTATTGAATTGATTTGATAGAAGAATTTTAATACTGGGACGCAGGGGCGCAGA
>SNRY01000321.1_pt1 | contig 17412 bp, 10 predicted proteins | sample 4693421 | NCBI WGS metagenome assembly SNRY01 (sample SAMN11003215, study PRJNA524138) | termite gut metagenome | isolation source: Bacteroidetes bacterial symbionts from single cell of protist host amplifed... | host: Streblomastix strix ... | reverse complement strand
TGTCGCCGAAACCGGTGGTATCACCTGAATGACCTCTCTTTAACTCCTGCGTCACCGCTTCGGATACGGGCATGGTAAGCGCCGTTTCTGCAAAGCGTTTGCCGTTCGAGTACAGGTTGATGTTCCGCGCTCCGTTGGTAATAACGACCTCTCCCGCGCCTTGTTCTCTGAAAAAGCCCATCGTCTCGGCTTGCGTTGTTTTGCCGCTCAGACAAAGCGATTCATCCGAATCGGTAATCAACAGGTCAATATATCCGTGGCTTTTGTATGTTTTGCCAAGTGGCCATTTATGGTCGGGGTGAGCTTTCTCGTTCCTGAAATCAAACACCGTATGAACGATGGTGAAACAGCTTTTCGATTTTGCCTTCTCCAACAATTCTTCCAGATAGTCGTGGACGGCTGGAACAAGAGCCGTACCGCAAGTATTAATTGACCAGGGGTTAATCCTCCGTCTCCTTTCGTTTTAGACAGGTAACCGGCAAAAGCCTTCGCCTCAAACGTTATCTTATTATACAGGCAATCGACTAAACAACAGCCTACTCCTGAAACGGTTATTTTGTTATACATTGTTACAGATCGTTCCAAACAAGGTGTTATTGTATCTTTGTCGAAAACGAATAAGGCAAATCCTGTTGTGTGAAGACAGTATTCTTGTTTGGCCGGCTTTCCATTACACATTTCAGCGTTCCGCCTTTCAGTATGTCCTCATGATTGATAAACAACGCCGGATAGTTCGTTTGATTCAGTTGCCTTCCGTTGACATACATATTGCTCTCGCTGTTTTGAGATGCATTGACAGTGAATGTTTTTCCGTTTTCCAAATGCAGCACTGCCTTGTCAAACAAGGGACTACCCAACACATATTGTCCCGAACCCGGACAAACAGGATAGAAACCGAGCGCACTGAACACATACCAAGCAGACGTCTGACCGTTGTCCTCATCGCCGCAATAGCCGTCGGGCGTGGGCAGATAAAGACGGTTCATCACTTCGCGCAACCAATATTGAGCTTTCCACGGCTCTCCAGAATAATTGTACAAATAAATCATGTGCTGTATCGGCTGGTTGCCGTGCGCGTAATTGCCCATGTTCATGATTTGCATTTCGCGGATTTCGTGAATAACAGAATGGTAATAACTCTCGTCAAACACAGGTGGCAGGTTGAATACCGAGTCGAGCATGGCTGTGAATGTCTTGGTACCTCCCATCAGGTCAATCAGTCCCTGTACGTCGTGAAACACCGACCATGTATAGTGCCAACTGTTCCCTTCAGTGAAGGCATCGCCCCATTTGAAGGGGTTGAAAGACGACTGGAACGATCCGTCCTCGTTGCGTCCCCGCATCAGCTTGGTTTCCTTGTCGAACAGATTGCGGTAATTCTGACTGCGTTTGGCAAAAATATCAATATCTCCGGAAGGACGATTCAAGGCTTTACCCAATTGGTAGATGCACCAGTCGTCGTAGGCATATTCGAGGGTTCGCGCTGCATTTTCACGTATCCCTACATTGTAAGGAATGTATCCCAGCGTATTGTAATATTCATGTCCCAAGCGACCTGTAGACGATACCGCCGGATGTACATTCTCCGATGCGTGTACCACGGCTTCCCACAGCTTGTCAATATCATAACCCCGCAATCCTTTCAGATAAGCATCGGCTACGATAGAGGCCGAGTTGTTTCCTACCATACAGCTGCGGTGTCCCGGACTTGCCCACTCCGGCAGAAATCCGCTTTCCGAATATGCATTGGCAAGACCTTCCTGCATCTGTACGTTCATCGAGGGGTACATCAGGTTCAGGAAAGGGAACAGACACCGGAACGTGTCCCAGAACCCCGAATCGGTGAACATACGCCCCGGCAACACCTTTCCGTTGTAAGGACTGTAGTGCACAGGCTGTCCCTTGGCATCTATCTCGAACAAGCGACGCGGAAACAGTACCGATCGGTAATAGCAGGAATAGAATGTGCGCAACTGGTCAACCGTTCCGCCTTCCACCTCAATGCGACCAAGCACGTCATTCCACGTTTGCGCGGCTTTTTCCTTCACGCGGTCGAAACGATCATCTCCTAATTCCTTCAGGTTGAGCGCTGCCTGTTCGTGGCTAATGAACGATGAAGCGACACGGGCATGAACCTGCTCCCCTTTGCGCGTTGCAAAGCCAATGACAGCTCCCGTATGCTCTGCTTGTACCTCTGGACGACCTTCCGTCAACCTATCTCCATTGAAGGTTGCCTGATAAGTAAACGGTTTATCAAACACAACTACAAAATAGTTTTTGAAATTTTCGGGTACGCCCCCGCTGTTCTTCGTAGTGTAGCCGATGACCTTGTTTTCGGAGGGTATGATTTTGATGTATGAACCTCTGTCAAAGGCGTCGATAGTAACGAATGCTTTATCCGTTTCAGGGAAGGTAAACCGGAACATCGCAGCCCGTTCGGTAGGCGTGATTTCAGCGGTTACGTTCCAATCGGCCAAGTAAACGCTGTAATAATACGGTTTGGCTGTTTCCGACTTGTGAGAAAACCAGCTGGCACGGCTGTCCTCGTCAAAACGCGGTTCGCCCGTAACCGGCATGATGGCAAACTGTCCGTAATCATTAATCCACGGACTGGGCTGGTGTATCTGCCTAAGCCCTCTGATTTTGCCGGCATCGTAGGTATAAACCCATCCGTCTCCCATCTTGCCCGTCTGAGGCGTCCAGAAATTCATACCCCAAGGTACGGCAATTGCAGGATATACATTTCCATTGGATAAACTGGGCTTCGACTGCGTGCCCATCAGGATGTTGACCCATTCAACGGGCGTTGCGACATCAGACGTCCTGTCTGCCGCAATCTTCATATTACGGGCGCAGGAAGAACATACAACTAATATCATCCATACAATACAAATACGTTTCATTTTTATTTATTTTATTTATTTTCACTAATGGGTTTTATCAACCACACAATATAGACATATATCACTGTCAGAATCGCCATCGCCGCCCATTGCGAATGGAACAAATCGGATACGCCGCCCAATAAGAGCGCAATAGCTCCGCCCGAAACGCCTACAATCAGCAATGAAGAAATTTCATTTGCTTTTTCGGGCAACGTTTTTAAGGCAAGCGAGAAGATAATGGCAAAAAGATTTGCATAGCCCAATCCGAAGACCACCACGCAAGCCATGATGCTCCACAACGAATTGCCCAACAGCATACACCCGATACCTGTAAAAGCAAGGATGGCGCTGTATTTGTAAAACGATTTTTCCGATACTTTCATCAGCATAATTCCTCCTACAAACGCGCCAATGGTACGAACAATGAAATACACGCTTTTCAGAAGGTCGGCTTGTTCGAGAGGCAGCCCACAGCGTTCTCCCAAATATTTAGGTAAAGTGGCGTTCAATCCCACGTCCACACCAACCAATACAAGAATACCGATAAAGAACAACAGAATTTTACGGTTTTTTAGTAGAGATAAAGTCGCTCCGAAAGATATTTCTTTTCCATTTCCTTTTTCTTCATCAATATGGGTAACCCACAGCCATAATGCGGCAATAACCGAAACCAATGCGAAAACGGGAAATACATATTTCCATCCAAGCGTGGTGCCTGCCAACCACGAAGCAAAAACGGGTCCCATACAAGCGGCAATGGCTTTTACAAACTGCCCGATAGTCAACATTCCCGTTAGTTTTTCCTTTGCCACCACATTGGTAACCAATGGATTTAAAGCCACCTGTATAAGTGTGTTGCCGATGCCGATGAAAGCAAAGGCCATCAGCACAAAGTTGAAATTATAAACGATAAAAGGTATGGTCAATCCTACAAACGTGAACAAAAAACTGACTAAAACAGTGTTTTTCCGCCCGATTCGGTTTATTAAAAAGCCTGTCGGTATTGATAGAATTAAAAACCACAGGAAACAAGATACCGACAAGAGATTTGCCGTTGTGTCATTCAGCGCGAAATCTGCTTTTACATAATTGATCGCCGTGCCGATTAAATCGACGAAGCCCATGATGAAAAAGCCAAAAACCACAGGGAGGACTTTTCTTAAAGAGGTTTGATTCATATTCATTGTATAAATTTTATTATTACTTTCAAACAATAACAGATGCTTTGCAACCACTTCTTTACTTGCTTCCGTCATCCGGATTTGAACCCGAAAACGCTTCGATATTACTCAGCGACGTATGTCCTTCGCCCTCAATGATAACAGAATGAATATTTTCTATCGTTTCGCCAGTGTTGGCGATAATAGAACCCTGCGCAATCTGCCAGTTCCTGTTAAATGTATTCCAATCAATGGCTTTCTGAAGATTCTTTCTGTTTTCTTCGGGGGAATTCTCTGACGTAACCCCGAACTCGCAAATACTTCGTGTATTGTCCTCTGTCGATACGACCGCCGGTAGCGGTATTTCAACCGATAGCGATGTTGCTTTTTCTTCGTCTTTATTAGTATCTTTATCGTAGGCAAATAGTCCGGAGAACAATGCAACACAAAAAAACAACTTCGTCATATTATAATTTTTTTATTTATTTTACTTCCCTTGTTATTAACCTCCCAATTCCTTTTTTATCTGTCCCAGCGACTTGTTTTTAGTCTCCGGCAATATGAAATACAAAATGATAAAACCTATAAGATATGGGGTTCCACTCCTTCAAAAGTGATTTTCACCGGCAAAATCTTACCCTCTTTATCAAAAGTCATTTTGTCGATACACACGACACGATGGTTGCCATGCGTATCATTCAAAGGTCGGCGGTGATAGACAATGTAATAGTCATCGGTATTGGGAATATGTATTACAGAATGATGACCGGCGCCGGTTGCTACAGCCGCGTCCTGTTGCAATATTTTCCCGATGCGTTTGAAAGGACCAAAAGGTGAATCGGCAATGGCATAAGCCACCGAATAATCCGGACCGGTCCAACCTCCTTCACTCCACATAAAATAATATTTCTTGTTCTTCTTAAACACAAAAGGTCCTTCCACATAGCCTTCCGGAGTAACTTCTTTGAATATTTCCCCGTCGCTGAAGGAAGTTAAAGTGGTAAAATCGCTATTGAGTTTAACGATGTTGCAATGTTGCCATCCGCCGTAATACATATAATAAGTGTTGCCATCTTTGAAAACAAATTGATCGATAGGCTGCGCTCCGTTGACAATTTCGTTGATTAAAGGACGACCTAACAAATCTTTATACGGACCTTCGGGACGGTTGCTCACAGCCACGCCGATTCCACCGATTTCCCCTTCATGCACGTCATTGGCTCCAAAAAACAGGTAATATTTTTTGCCTTTTCGTATGACAGAAGGCGCCCACATAGCTTTTTTAGCCCATTTCACTTCAGAAGTATCCAGAATGGAAGCGTATTTTATCCATGTCACCAAGTCTTTCGATGAAAAACAATCAAAAAAGGTTTGTTTTTCATATGCATCACTCAATGTAGGGTAAATCCAATAGGTATCATCATAGATAATTCCTTCGGGATCGGCATACCAGCCATAAAAAACAGGATTACCGCTCTTTATGACTCCATTCAATCTTTTAATAACTTCTATCTCGCTCACATTATACGGTTTGAAATCACTATGATACAAATTATGCTGCCATATACCTGTGTAGGGTAATTTCTCGGGACGAAATCCCCACGGAAGATGCGTTTGTGTTTTGCCGTTTACCAAGCCCCACAATATACTGCCCACATTCTTTTCTTTCAACAGAGGCATGATGTCGTCCACAGTGGATGATGTTGTACGGTTCATCCATTCACTGCAAATCAACGGTCGGCTATACTGCCGCAAACGATGAATATATCTAGCCATTTCCTCTTTTTTGCCATAACAATAGAAACTGATAATATCGGCATTTTCATAAACAATATTGTTGAGTTCCTTATTATCGTTCCATACATCCATGGTTAAAGGTTGAATTGGGTTAATTTCCCTTGCCCAGGCAAATACGCTTTTAACCAACGGAAGACTACGGTGTCCGAGATTACTGTTTGTCGGCTCGTTATATAAATCCCAGACAAAGATACGTTGATCGTTTCTGAATTTGAACATGACGTCTTTTACATAGTTCTCTAATAGAGGGTGAAAGCGTTGGTCAACAACTAAGGTATGCCCCGGAGAAGGCGACCATGCCCAAGCATACCAACCTTCTAAGGGTTCGACTTGTTTCCCGATAATCGGGTCGGCATTGACGCCAAAAGCACAATCATCAAAAAAGGCAGGCATGACTTTAATTCCATGTTTATCACAAATATCCAGAAAACAATCCAGTGTATTGATAAAATACGAGGGATCGTCAGCATACACAGCATACTGTAATACCACGCGGACACAATTGAATCCGATACTTTGGGCTATCGCCAATTCTTTATTGATCAATGCAGGGTTAAAACCGGTTTTATCCCACATCGCCGTATAATTGATCGCATCGGAAGGAATGTAATTGACTCCGGTAAACCAACTGAATGATTTGTACCAGTTATTCGCTTTTTCTTCCGACCAGCGATTATCCTGTGCAAAAGTATTGAATATACTTATGACAAAACAAGTTATGTATATTATTTTTTTCATGGTGAAAATATTAATAAGAGATTCCTGAAAAATTAGATTCCTCAATCAAAAAACATTCCACATAAAGTGGCAGAACCTCGCACCTGATTGATGCGTATCCTTACCGAACGGTCGAACTCAAATATGATATATTTCCCTTCGGCATAATCGCGCACCATATATACAGGCATCAGCAGATTAAGGGTTTTCAGATCGAAAATCTCAATGGCCGAACGATATTCCTTTTTATCCCAATCAGCAAAATAAAGCGATACCTTATACGTTTGCTGTTTCTTGTATTGAATATCCAGACCCATTGTTAGATTACAATGGACATTGCCAAGACTACGGCATGTATCTCCGTCTTGGTCGGAAATTAATGCACGGCTGTCTGTTGTTCCGGAAACCCAGTGTGCAGGAACATAATAGTAGTAAGGACCGGGAGTTGCAAATGAAACTTCAATGAAATCAGGCAGCCGACTACGTTGGCTATTAATACTGTCATAATTGTATAATATATAGCCTTTGCTACCGTATTTGCCTTTCCAATTACCTTGAGTCGAAAGGTCCTCTTTTACGGTTGTACCTCCGGCATAAATGAACGGTTCTTTTGGCGTTTTAGGCAATTTACCCGCATACGTTATTTGTATCTGGTAATCCCCTCCCGGAAGACCAGAATAATAAATATAGTCTTCATCCTCGCTTTTCTTAAACTTCTTTTGTCCTTTGAATTTCACCGATTCAATAGAACGTCCCGCTTTAGGAATGGCAACTGTTGCCCATGTTCCCGATGGTACCGTTACTTCCATATCACCTGAAAGAATGTTGAAGGAAGCAGCAATAATTCCGTGCAATGTCGGAACACTTCCTTTCACCCACGTTATGGCAGACGATAAATGCGGTTTAACGAGGAAGGTAGCAAATCCCGCTTCGATGGGTTTAATACCCAACACCTCCTCGCTAAGCCATTTGGTAACTCCTGCGCTCCATGGATGTGTCAGGCTGGTAACACCACACTGATTATTAATAGGAGCATCGTTGGGTTTGGAAACCCTGTTCCACGACGGGCGGAATACTTCGAAGAACGTAGTACCACCGTAACGTATTTGCCCGCTCCAGCAGTCGTCAATAGTTGAGAGCGCTTCGTTATGACGTTGCATTTGCGCAAGTGACCGGATGATGAAATACTGGTTAAAAGGTGAATAAGAGACCCGTTGCAACCTGTCTGAGAATGCCGTACTCCAAACGCTTTCCTGTTCTTGCCGATTCATAAAACCCGCACTGACTGCATCCGCTGCGGCATGAACACCCAATGGACTTGTCCATGATGCATCTTTTCGCAATTCGGCGATCTTTTCATCGGCATATTGTTTATACTTGGCGGCTAACTGCGTATTACCTGTTTGAGCCATTGTTGAGCTAAACTCATTCCAAGCACGGATAGACAACATTTTATAAGCGTTTTGGGCTTCCGCGCAATTCGGCTCTGCAAAGCCTGCTCCCAGCCGTTCATCCCATCCATAAAAAGACAATCCGGGATTTTTGCCGTAGTGGTTATAAGCCTTGTCCAATTTGGCACAGGCATTCGTCAACATCTCATCCAATATGGCTTTGTCACCTGTATAATTGCAGTAATCTACCAAGCTCAGTACCCAATAAAGCGAATAACTTGCGATACCATTGGATTGAGTGGCAGTAAAGCGGAGATTGGTTTTGACAAAATCATAATTGCCGAAAGCTACCATAGATACGGCTTGTGACACATGCGCGTCACCTGTCCACGAAATACGGTCGCCCCGATTCATCAGTATAGCTCCGAAGTAATCTTTCAGCAAGTTCATTCTGACTTCATACGCTCCTGTGTACCAGATGCGCGTAAGCATGGTATCGCTGCACGAAAAACTTCCATCGTAATTGGAAGGTCTGATTTGACATACCAACCGGACGAAAGATATATCAGCCGGTTGCGTCAATTTACGAATATGTACCCATGCAAAACGGACTCCCTCGTAAAATCCACTGGATTCTTTGTTCAGTTCCAACCGCCAAGTACGTCCATAGCGAACGGGACGAGCTGTTTTATAGGAAACTTCGTTATACTCGCTGATGCTAGCTTCTATTTCCCCCGCCAAATTTTCAGAATCAAACTCAAGCCATGCCGCATTTATTTGTCCAAAATCGAACATCAAACTACACTCACCAGTAACATGAATAGATGAGGAATTTATGACTACATTTTCAGCCTTGTCAACCTGCACGCTCACCGGATTTACCGTATATATCTCCAAATTGTCGATATGTTGTGGATTAGCCCATCTATAGGAAACCATCGGGTCGGGTGATTGCGGAACGTTAATGCCCGAAAAAGAACCGCTTACCGGTGGATAAGGTTCCATAATTGTTTGTGCAAAACAGTTGGTATAAGCGAGTAACGACAACCCTATCGTGCTTGTCAAAAAGCCACGTCTTTTCATACAATATTTATCATTATTTTACTTAATTATTTCCAAAGTTAGTCCATTTATTCCCTCCGTCAACCTCCTTTATTCAATATTTTGCGCCTGTTGGAACATTTCCGGAAATCCTGTATCCGCTATAAGCGCCTCACAACATCAACTAAACTGTTGAATTGCGAGAGATCATTTGCACATCTTATTTAAATTTGCATGTAACGGCAAATAAATTCAGTGAGGATGCTACTTTTTCCCGACATTGTTGCCACGATAAAATTATGACAATACCGGATGTTGGTTTATCTTTGTATTTGCACCCAAAAAGACACAGGCACATGAGCACCTTACCAACATCCCGAAACAAAGATACCTATAAAGTTAGAAATTGGAAAGCCTATAATTCAAGTTTATGACAACGCGGCAGTTTGACGCTGTATTTGGAAGATAACGTATTGAAAAAATGGGAGTTATGCAGCAACAAAGAAAAAGAAAGTTGGTGAACACACTTATAGTGAGAGGATTATTCAATGTTGTTTGTTGATGAAAATAAGTTATGGGTTAAAACTTCGTCAAAGTACAGGCTTTTTGGAGAGTAGCTTTCTCCTAATAAAAAGAGTCATCTCTTAGTACCGGATTATTCAATCTTTTCCCGTCGTCAAAAAGCCTCCCTTTGGAATGTGGAGAAAATCTAACCGTAGGTATTGATTCTACTGAATTGAAAGTCTATGGAGAAGGCGAATGGAAAGTATGCAAGCACGGTAGTTCAAAACGCAGTAAATGGCGCAAACTCTATATCTGCATAGATTTAGACACCCAAAAGATTTTGTCGGTAGAATTGACAGGCAACAGGGAAGATGCTGCTGCTTCAGCAGTTGGGTAAAAGACACTCATCCGGTGGACTGAAAAGCCCAACTTAAAAAGTTCTCTTAAATTAATATGTCTTTTCGGGACGTAAATTGAATATATCTTTCCTATCCCTTATCGTTTCGTTTAGTTAGAACTGAATTATGTCCGGCTTTCAACCTGTTTTAATTTTTTCGAGAAACATAAAAGCCTAAAATTAAAATTCCTAAATCGTTTTTTTATCTTTGTCTTATTAATGAATGGTTAACAATATTTCAATAAACTACTTAAACTAACAAATTCTTTGGACAGATTATTGTTGCTCAACACAATGATGAATTTTAATGAACTAATAATTTAAAATGTATGGCTATAAAAATATTTCCTTGCAGCAGTGTAAGAAAATTAGATGCTTATACAATAGAGCATGAAAATATCTCTTCTATTGAACTTATGGAACGGGCTGCCCGAAAAATAACGGAAACGATTACGAAACGTTGGTTTCAAGATGTTCCAATAGTTGTATTTGCCGGTCCGGGAGATAATGGAGGAGATGCGCTGGCGGTGGCACGGTTGCTTATGCAACAGGAATACAAGGTAGAGACGTTTCTTTTTAACACAAAACAGAATCTTTCTCCTAATTGCCAGACTAATAAAAATTTGTTGGAGGAAGTGGACGGCGTCGTTTTTAAGGAAGTAAACACAACTTTTAATCCGCCGAATCTGACAGAAGATTATTTGGTCATTGACGGACTTTTCGGTACCGGGTTGAAGGGGGTGTTGAACGGTGGATTTGCTGCCGTTGTGCAATATATTAACGGAACTTCCGCTACGGTGGTATCTATTGATGTTCCTTCGGGGTTGACGGGAGAAGAAACCTCGTTGCACAATATGCAGAATCATATTGTTCATGCCGATTTTACGTATAGCATGCAATTGCCTAAATTGTCCTTTCTTTTTCCAGAGAATGAGGAAATAGTAGGCGAATGGGAATTGCTTGATATTGGTCTGAGCCTTAAATTTATTGAGGAGATGGAAACCGATTATGTTTTAATAGAGGAGGAGGACGTACACCAATCAATTAAGTTGAGGAAAAAATTTGCTCATAAAGGAGATTTTGGACATGGCTTACTTGTGGCAGGCTCTTACGGGATGGCGGGTGCTTCTATATTGTCTGCCCGTGCCTGCCTGCGTTCCGGCATTGGGAAATTAACGGTGCATGCTCCTATTTGCAACAATGATATTCTGCAAGTTTCCATTCCTGAAGCAATAATAGAACATGATGTGGACGAATGTTGTTTTTCAGAGGCAACGGATATGGACGGTTATCAAGCCTTGGGAATAGGTCCCGGTTTAGGTACATCCAAAGAAACGGAAGATGCGTTACTTAATCAACTGAAAAATTGTCAAGTTCCGGCAGTAATTGATGCGGACGCACTGACTCTTTTAGCCGAAAACAGAGAAGCTCTCAAATCGTTGCCTTCAAACTCTATTCTTACTCCGCATCCTAAAGAGTTGGAACGTTTGATAGGCAAATGCAACAGTTCTTACGAACGTTTGGTAAAAACATGTGAATTGACACAAACTTTCGGTGTTTATATTCTTTTAAAAGGGGCTTATTCCATCCTTATTACCCCTCAAGGAAAGTGTTTTTTCAATCCTACCGGAAACACAGGAATGGCAACTGCCGGAAGCGGTGATGTTTTGACCGGAATCATTCTTGCGTTGCTGGCACAAGAATATTCAACGGAAAAAGCCGGCATCATAGGTGCATACATACATGGACTGGCAGGAGACATAGCCAGGGAAAAACATGGAATGATCAGCCTTACGGCGGGAGATATTGTTCACTTTTTGCCTGAAGCATGGAAGCGTATGGATAACCAATAAATGAACAATTCCTTTCATTTTGATTCGTAGTTAAAAGAATCTTATTATCTTTGTCTTATAATTCGGTATAAAGACGTTAGAACATGAATAAACTATTTATAATATTATGTCTGTTATTTTCAGTTTCCGGTCTCCATGCACAAACAGAGGTAATAGCAGAAGTAACTCGTGGAAAAGACTTTGGAGTGGTTTATACCCTTCCTAAAACAGAGTTTATTTTAATACTGAAAGCAGTCAAAACAACTTATACACCAGGTGAGTTCAGCAAATATGCCGACCGTTATCTACGCTTAAACAATATATTGCAAGAACCGGAAGAATATTGGCAAATAACAAGTGTTGACGTACAATCTATCGGAGTACCGGATAGTAAACGTACTTATTTTGTGAAGATGAAAGATAAAACCGTAGCCCCTTTAATAGAATTGACCGAAAACGGTATTATAAAATCCATCAATGTGCTTTATGAGAGAAAGAAAGAAATAACAAAAGATGCCGTCGTCGTTCCTCCCACCAATCTTCAGAAAAACAAAATAGATCCGCGCTCATTCCTGACCGAAGAAATATTGATGACCGGTTCTACAGCAAAAATGGCAGAATTGATAGCCAGGGAAATATATAATATTCGTGAAAGTAAAAATGCCTTGTTACGTGGACAAGCCGATAATATGCCTAAAGACGGCGAACAACTAAAACTTATGCTTGATAATCTGAATGAGCAAGAAAATGCCTTGACAACATTGTTTACAGGAACTCAAGAAAAATATGAGAAGACTTATACTCTTCCTATCGTTCCACACATGGAATTAAAAAATGAAGTTATTTTTCGTTTTTCAAAGAAATTAGGGATGGTGGCGGCAGATAATCTGGCAGGCGAACCGATGTATTTAAGTTTAAAAAATTTGAAATCCGTGAAGATACCTGCGGAAGACGAAAAGAAGAAAGAATTAATGGGAATTGCTTACAACGTACCCGGCAGGGCGGAACTAATTCTCACTAAAGATAAAGACATTCTTTTCAAAGGAGAATTTCCTGTTACTCAATTTGGCATAATAGAGTATCTGGCTCCGGCGTTATTTAATAATAAATCAGTAATTACGGTCGTTTTTAGTGCAACTACCGGAGGATTGATAAAAGTGGATAGAGGAAATTCAAAATAGAAACCCTACTCCAATAATCCAATCCGGCAATCAGGTTGGTAATCTTTTATATCTATTACGGAGGAGACGAATTCCGAATAGCATTTTTTTATACTTTTACACTCAATAAAATGCCGGAAAGAAATACAACCGTATAACATGGAAAACAGGAGTTTAGTTTCTATTGCCGAACTCTCCAAAGAGAAGATTCTTTACATGATTGAGTTGGCAAAACAGTTTGAAAGAAATTCGAACAGGTGTTTGTTGAAAGAGAGAATTGTTGCATCTCTTTTTTTTGAACCTTCCACCCGTACGCGTCTAAGTTTTGAAACGGCAGCCAACCGTTTGGGCGCACGTGTCATAGGATTTGCCGACCCTAAAGCAACGAGTTCTTCCAAAGGTGAAACGTTGAAAGATACGATCATCATGGTGAGTAATTATGCGGATGTAATCGTGATGAGACATTATTTGGAAGGTTCGGCGAGATATGCCTCCGAAATATCTCCTATCCCCATTGTTAATGCCGGTGACGGAGCGAACCAACACCCTTCGCAAACGATGCTTGATTTGTATTCCATATACAAAACGCAAGGAACACTTGAAAATTTATCTATTTATATGGTGGGCGATTTGAAGTATGGACGTACAGTTCATTCTTTGCTAATGGCTATGAGACATTTTAATCCTACTTTCCATTTTATTGCTCCTGATGAATTAAAAATGCCTGAAGAATATAAACTCTATTGTCAACAATATGGAATTAATTATACCGAACATATTAATTTCACAGAAGATATTATTGCCGATGCTGACATATTGTACATGACGCGGGTACAACGCGAACGATTTACCGATTTAATGGAATATGAACGGGTAAAAGATACCTATATTTTACGCAATAAGATGTTGGGAAAAACGCGTTCAAACTTGCGTATTCTGCACCCGCTTCCTCGTGTAAACGAAATAGCATACGACGTAGATGATAACCCAAAAGCATATTATTTTCAACAAGCTAAAAACGGACTTTTTGCCCGGCAAGCTATTCTTTGCGATGTGTTAGGTATCGATTTACAAACTATTTTAGAATAAGAATCCATGGACGACAATAAGCAAGCCGTACAAGTAGCCGCTCTCAAAGACGGCACGGTAATAGACCATATTCCTCCGGAAAAGTTATTCAACGTTGTTTCCCTACTCGGATTAGCAAAGATGAATAATAACATTACCATAGGTTTCAATTTGGAAAGTAAGAAATTAGGGAAGAAGGGTATTATCAAAATAGCTGATAAGTTCTTTGACGATGAAGAGATTAATCGCATATCGGTAATAGTACCCAATGTGAGATTGAGTATTATTCGTAACTATAGCGTAGCAGAAAAAAAAGAAGTGAAAATGCCGGATATATTAAAGGGTATTGTAAAATGCGTGAATCCACAATGTATTACTAACAATGAACCTATGACTACGTATTTTCAAGTCATAGACAAAAACAACGGTGTGGTAAAATGTCACTACTGCGAAAAAGAACATAAAATTAATGAACATAATGTGCTGATATAAATTTAAGATGAATCATCTTGGAAAAGTTATTTATTCTCTCTTTTTGTCAATAAACTCTCCAATTGTTCCGCATTCAATCTTAGATAGAATTGTCCGCGATGTGCGACAGAAATGTGTCCCGTTTCTTCGGAGACAATGATGGCATATACATCTGTTTCCTGAGTAATGCCCATAGCAGCACGATGCCGAAGTCCCAACTCTTTGGGAATGCTGAGGTCGTGTGATACGGGGAGAATACATCCGGCGGCTTTAATTCTCTTTTTGCTGATAATCATAGCTCCATCGTGTAAAGGGCTGTTTTTAAAGAAAACACTCTCAATCAATCGTTGACTGATAGCCGCATCTATAATTTCACCCGTGCGTACCACTTCATCTAATGGAAAATCGCGCTCTATCACAATCAAAGCTCCTGTTTTCTGTCTCCCCATATTCATACAAGCTAGTACGATGGGTAGAATGTTTTCATTGTCTATTTTCGTTTTTTTATTATCGGAAAAGAGGCGGATTAAAATATTAGCCCGGTGATGTGTGCCAAGTGTAAAAAGGAAATGCCGAATCTCATCCTGAAACAAAATAATAAGAACTAACCCACCTACACTAATCAATTTGTCCAAGATAGACCCTAATAAGCGCATCTCAAGTATTTGGGACACAACCAACCATATCAGGATAAATATCATAATCCCGATAAATATATTCAAAGAGCCGGATTGTTTCATTAATTTGTACGTATAGTACAAAAGAAAAGCTACCAGCAGAATATCAAAAACATCTTTTAGACTGAAATTGAAAAACAAAACCTTATACTATTTACGATTAGATGAATTATTAGGTTGCGATGAGTATAAACTTCGTAACAAAGATAAATATAATGTTAGAAATGAAAAGGATATGTTTAAGTTTATATTCCGGACAAGACAAACAATGAATGATATAAAACTTTTCTATTCTTTACCCATTGGCGGAATTAACGTAAAGCATTTATGATAGCTCATACGGGATTCCAACGACTTTCTTATCATTCGCCGAGCAGTCTTCCCCCCACCCCAAACGGTTTTCAAGGGCTTCATCGGGTATTCCTCCCCACTTGGTAATCGGGTAGGAAACGGGGAGGAATCGGAGAGAACCGTTTAGTATGTTATAAGCAGCTGATATTCAGTTAGTATGCAGGTGTGAATAAACATACAATATCACGAATTACGACGTTTATGTCCAACCTTTGTTATCTCTATTTTTTTACGCTTTTTAATTCCGCCAACGGGTTATTCTTTATTTTGTACTAATTTTGTACCTCAATTAATCTATTGATATGCCAAACATCAAAAAGCTGGATATCTTTGTTGTGAAAAGCTATGTATTGCTCTTTGCAGGTACCTTTGTTATTTGTCTCTTTATCTTCATGATGCAGTTTTTATGGAGGTATGTGGACGATATGGTAGGAAAAGGATTGGAAGTAACGGTGTTGGCTCAATTCTTTTTTTATGCAGCTATTAGTTTGGTTCCCGTGTCGTTGCCTTTGGCTATTCTGTTAGCTTCGTTAATCACTTTCGGGAACTTTGGTGAACGTTATGAGTTACTTGCCATGAAAGCATCTGGCGTTTCGTTGTTAAGAATCATACGCCCATTGGCATTTTTTGTTATCCTTCTGGGGTTTATTTCGTTTCTGTTTCAAAATGTAATGGGTCCTTATGCCGAATCAAAATTATATACATTAATTCTTTCCATGCGGCAAAAGTCTCCGGAATTGGATATTCCCGAAGGAGTGTTTTACGACCAAATAAAAGGCTATAATTTATATGTAAAGAAAAAAGACCGAAAAACAGGATTACTCTATGATGTTGTAATATATAATTTCTCCGATGGTTTTGAAAACGCTCATATTATTCGTGCCGACACCGGAAAATTGGAAATGACTGCTGATAAGAAACATCTTTATTTTCATCTGTATAGCGGGGAGATGTTCGAAAATTTAAAGGCACAAAATGCAAATTCAACAAGTGTGCCTTATTGGCGGGAAATCTTTCGCGAAAAACATTCGATTATCCAATTTGATTCGGAGTTTAGTATGATTGACGCCAGTTTTATGAATAGCCGTTCAAACAGTAAAAACATGAAAATGCTGCAAGCCTCTATTGACTCAATGACTGTGTATGGCGACAGCTTGGGAAGAAAATATTATACCGAATTCAAAAACGATATTTATCAAAAAACACCTGTTCTTTACAAAGAAGACACGTTGCAATTAGCCAAAGCCCGAATAAGCGATTATAATGTGGATAGTATTTTCGATGTTTCCACGCTGACGCAGAAACAACACATTCTTTCTTCCGCAGTAACTCGTACGGGGAATTTAACAAATGACTGGAACTATAAAAGCTATACGATAACAAGTAACGATATGAATATCCGCAGGCACGTAACGGATTGGCACAAAAAGATAACTCTTTCACTTGCCTGCGTTATCTTTTTCTTTATCGGAACACCGCTGGGAGCGATTATCCGTAAAGGCGGATTAGGAATGCCGGTGGTGATATCGGTATTCATCTTTATATTTTATTATGTGATGGATAATACCTGTTATAAATTGGCGCGGGATGGTAATTGGATAACCTGGATAGGCATGTGGGCAAGTACAGCCGTGCTTGTTCCTATCGGAGCGTTTTTTACTTATAAGTCCAACAACGACTCGGTGGTTGTGAATATTGATGCTTATATCAACAGCATAAAGCGTGCGGTTGGTATTCGGGATGTGCGCAATTTGACAAAGAAGGAAGTTATCATTACAGACCCTGACTACCGGAAGGTTACAAATAAATTAAAAGAGCTGAACGCCAACTGCAAAGCATACGTTCAAAGCCGGAAGTATGTGAAGCAAGTTCCCAATTATATCAGATTATGGGTGAATGATGAGAAAGACGAAAAAATACTCTTTATCAACAATCAATTGGAAAGTTTGGTAGAAGAAATG
>SNRY01000320.1_pt1 | contig 17418 bp, 17 predicted proteins | sample 4693421 | NCBI WGS metagenome assembly SNRY01 (sample SAMN11003215, study PRJNA524138) | termite gut metagenome | isolation source: Bacteroidetes bacterial symbionts from single cell of protist host amplifed... | host: Streblomastix strix ... | reverse complement strand
CATATCGTCTTTGAATTGCTCCTGAAACGCGAATATCGTCATGCTGTTGTACTTCTTCTCCATATTATATTTCTTTATTACCGCAAAGGTATTAATTCTGCCTATCGTAGCAAAACGCCTACTTCAATAGTTCTTTTCATGGTGTCTCAAACAAATAAGTTGCAGATTAGTCTTTATGATTCAGCAATACTTCCAACACCTTCCTGTCGGTAGTAAAAGCCGTTCCATGACGTATTCCTTTGGGGAAGGAAACCAGAGAAGAAACATCTTCCCATGTCGTACGATCTCTGGTGCGTACCGCTCCATATTCATGATTGCGATATTTATCAAAATAAACGTAAATATATTCTCCAACGATTAAGGGAGACGGACCTTCCACCCAATAATCGCCCGTGATAGAGGGTGAAACTTCTGTGGGAAATCCTATTTCTATATTCTTTGTTTTGGTTATACGGAGGTTCTTTTCGGGAGGATTGGAGTTCTCGTTTTTTACTATCATAATCAGTTCTCCGTTATTGTCTTTGATAATAGCGGCATCAATCACACTAAAATCGGGATTAAAGAACATCTTTGTTTCCGAGAAAATCCGGAAGTCTTTCGTTGTTACATAGTAGATACGGTGATTAAGCCCCTTTTCATTTGCACTTGTTGCTACTTCTTTGTGCCTTTCAGGAATAGTAGTTGCCCAAAAAATATAATAGGTTTGAGAAGGTTCATCATAGAATAGTTCCGGCGCTCAACAATTCTGTGCTTCCGGTTCGTGTATCATCACAGGGATAGCCTGCTGTTCCGACCAATGAATGAGGTCTTTGGAAGAAGCATAACCGATAATACGGTCTGTCCAACTCGAAGTCCAAACCAGATGAAAAGTGCCGTCGGGTGCTTGACAAATGCTTGGGTCGCGCATAAGTTTATCTTTCCCCACTTCAGGAGCTAGAAGAAAGTTTCCTTTATGTAATGCTTCCCATTTCAATCCGTCATAGCTATAAGCCAGATGCAATCCGTCTTTACCGTTTTCGAGAAAATAAGAAAACAAATAAATCTTTGATTGTGCAAACAAATTTGCTACAAGAAAAAAGGCAAATACCAACAATAGTATTTTCTTTTTCATAAATTATACTGTTTTAAATCCTATTGGGTTTCTTGGAGCGTTTTCCGCCTTCTTTTGTTCTGCCAATTCCGTAAGAGCCTGATATATCTCATTGAACTGTAAATTTGTTTCAAGCATGAAGCTGTCTAATTGCTGTTTGAGTTCAGTATATCCTAATGCGAACTGACGCATGGCAACGAAAGCACGGACTATTTGTATGTTCATTTCAATAGCGATACTGCTATTTAAAACGCCGGAAAGTGCAAACGCCCCATGTTCGGTAAAAGCGAATGGAAGATATTTCGAATATTTACCCCTTCCTATTTCTAAGGTCGCAAATTGCGACCTTAGAGAATTATACTCTTCCCTCGTAAGTTCAAACATAAAATCGAACGGGAATCTTTCTATGTTTCGGCGAACCTGCTCTTTTAATCGTTTCGTTTCGACCTGATATAGCTCTGCCAAATCATAATCCAGCATCACCCTGCACCCTCTTATCTCGTATATCCTGTTTTGTATTACTTGCAGTTCCATTTAGTGAATATCAGCATACCAGAAATGCCATAATTAACTGCATTTCAGTAGTGACCCCGGCGGGATTCAAACCCGCGACCTTCAGAACCGGAATCTGACACTCTATTCACTAAGCTACGGAGCCAATCACAACGACAAAAGTACAAAAAAGGCACGATATTAAGGCAAACATTTCTATGTTTTTCCAAAATAAACGTATTAATTTTTGGGGATAGCTTTGCGTTTCGTTATCCCACAATGTTCCGCAGCTTGGTCAATCCTCTGTACATTAAGTTGCGTACCGATTGATAGTTCATCTTCATTATTCCGCAAATATCTTCATATTTCCTTTCTTCTATATAATATAAGACAAGAGCTTCGCGTTGACGTGGCGACAGTTGGCTAAGCAGGTTTATTACCATCATGTTTTGGATAGACTCTTTTTCTTTATTCAGAAATTTATGTTCAACGTCGTCCGGCGAGAGAGGCTCTATTTCTTCTACCGCAGTATCGGATATATAAGACCTCTTTTTTGATTCGTCGTACAGCCTGTTTTTTAGTGAAACGAAAAGGTAAGCTTTAAGATTTTCAATGTCTCTTAATTCATTTCTTCTGGAATAAAGCCTCACAAATACATCGTGAATACAATCTTTTAGCAATTCTTTATCGGTGGTTAGTTTATACCCGTAGTTGAAAAGAATATTAATATGTAAATTGTATAACTTTGAAAAAGCAGATATATCCCCCGATTGAAAAGCCGACAACAGTAAACGTGTTGTTGCATCTACATTTTTATTTTGCATCATTAAATTCATATTTTTTTGTTTCATCATGGTACATTGTTAGGCTCTTTTTGTGACACAAACATAATAATACCATACCGGTCATATAGGTAATTATTGGTTAGAGGTCTGGAAAAACAGGTACCATGTTGAAGAACATAATTTACCAGATTTTATTATTCCAAATCAAGAGGTAGAAGTAAATATACCACAATTGTGGTATGTTTTAAATACATGCCCTGCCGTATCTTTGTAGCACAAATTCTAAATAAAACCGGATATGATTACAGCTTCTTCCTTTTTTCACGCTATCCTACATCTTCATACTATGATACATTTTAATCATCATAATGAAGAAAAAAAAATATCTATTATTGATAATAACAACAAAGAAGACAGTGGTAAAATCAAAATCAGCAACCTGAATGTAACGATAAACGATAATCACATACTGAAAGATGTAAATCTGGAAATCCCCAACAACAAGATTACTTGCATTATTGGTCCCTCCGGTTGCGGTAAATCAACCTTACTGAAGACTATAAACAGGCTGATTGACAATAATAATGAAAAGGTAAAAATAGAGGGACAGATTGTAGTGGACGGAGAAGATATTTACGGTAAAAAGGTGGAAGTAACGCATATCAGAAAGAAGCTGGGGCTGTTGTCCCAGCGTCCTGTTCCCTTGCCCATGTCCATATACGATAATATCACCTTCGGATGTAAGATACATGGCATCAGAAAAAAGAAGCAATTGGCACAAATCGTTGAAACGAATTTACGAAATGCAGGACTTTGGGACGAAGTGAAAGACAGATTACATTCACCGGCTGCAAGCCTATCCATCGGTCAGCAACAACGCTTGTGTCTGGCAAGAGGATTGGCAATAGAACCTCAATTTATATTGGGAGATGAGTCCACATCGGCTTTAGACCCTATTTCAAGCCGGCACATTGAAGATTTGTTCTTAAAACTCAAAGAAAGATACGGCATCATATTGGTTACCCATACTTTAAGACAGGCTTTGAGAATAGCAGACCATGTCATCTTTATATACTTGGGAAAGGTGATAGAAACGGGGGGGAAAGAAGTATTCAATAATCCGAAGCATGAATTGACAAAACAATATTTGTCGGGAATATTCAGTTAGGAAAGAAATACAGCTATTATATATAATACTTTTCGTTCATACAAGATGTATAGGATACCGGAAACTTTAAATAACGACATTGCCCGTCTGGGGGCATTGGCTAAAGAATACAGAGAGGAAAAGATAGACACGGCACAATTTAAAACGTATCATGTGCCAATGGGTGTGTACGAGCAGCGGACTGACGGAACATACATGGCGCGCATCCGAACAACGGGGGGTGTCATATCTCCCGAACAATACCTTCAGGTGATAGATATAGCCCAAAGGCATGGATCCGATTTGCTGCATATCACTACCCGTCAGGAAATACAGATACAAAACTTAAGTTTGGAAGAAATAGAGCCGGTGATGTATGAATTAAAAGACACCGGTTTGAGCACCAAAGGGGGAGGAGGTAATACGGTACGCAACATGCTTGTGTCCGAAGAGAGCGGTATTTTGGGAGATGAAGTCTTTGATACGACCACACATGCTATAGATTTGACATCAAAGATGATAACAGAAGCCGATTCATATACCCTTCCGCGCAAATTGAAGATTGCTTTCGCCTCCGACGACAAGCGCCCGGATTATGCTTTCATAAACGATTTGGGATTGATAGCCAAAACACAAAACGGAGAAAGGGGTTTCAAAGTATATGTAGGTGGAGGTGGTGGAGGAAAGCCAAGCGTGGGTTGGCTGCTTTTCGATTTCATCCCGGAGAGTGAACTCTTTATCGTGGCGGAAGCCGTAAAAAAGATGTTTTCGGAACACGGAGACAGGGAGAACAGAAGCAAAGCCCGCATACGTCATATTTTCTACCGGTTGGGAGAAGAAGAAGCCATCTGCATCATAAAAAAATATTACGAAGAAGCGAAGAAAACAACACCCTTGTATTTACCGGAAAAAGCAGAAGAAACCGGAACCGTTGCTTACGCTGCAAGGAGAAAGGGCGTAATCGTCGATTCGGGTTATATCTCTTGGAAGAAAAGATATGTAACTGCCCAACGGCAAGAGGGATATGATACCGTCCTTGTTCCATTCGTTTGGGGTAATTTGCGGTTGGACGATGAGAGACGTACAGAGGCTTTTAAGAAATTATTACGCTTCGTTTCTCAATTCGGAAAGAATACCATTCGCTTTACTACTACTCAAAACGTCCGGTTGCGTTATATCCCCGACGAGGTCATGCCCGAATTGTATCTTCTGATAAAAGACGCAGGGGTAGAAGTAGATGTTCCCTTGTTGGTAAATAAGATGATTTCCTGTACCGGAGCAGATATGTGCCGTTTGGGTGTTTGCTTTTCCAAAGGATTGGTAGCTGCCATTAGAAAGGAATTGATAAACAGTAGTCTCGATTTGGACAGGTTGCCGGTAACAACGAGCATACATGTATCGGGTTGTCCCAATTCCTGCGGACAGCAACTTTGGGCGGATATTGGCTTTTCGGGAAAGATACTTCGGAGCGACCGCGCTTATCCGGGTTATCAGGTGTATCTGGCTGCAAGCCGGAACGATAATCCCCGTTTGGCAGAGCCTGTGGGCAATATGAATGCGCGGGACATACCCAAGTTTGTGGTCGAATTGTTGGCTTCTTACCTTAAAGTACAACCTGAATATCCTACGCTGACATCTTATCTCGAAACAAAAGGTAAAGCCGATGCCATAGGACTACTATCGAAGTATAAAGATGTACCCTCGTTTGCAGACGACAAGAACTATTACTTTGATTGGGGAGCTGAAGACATTTTCAACAAGAAGTAAAAAAACCTTCTCCCCCTATCATATTTATATCTTCGAGGGAGAAGGATGTTTAATTCAAGTGCCCGATTAAGATTTAAACCTCAGTTCTCCTCCTTCTACGCTGACCGCAATCGGTTTGTTCTTATCTACTTCTTGTGCCAAGAGTTTTTTCGATAAATTGTTCAGTAAATACTTCTGAATCGCTCTTTTTACCGGACGTGCTCCAAATTCGGGATTATACCCCACCGAAGTTATGAAATCAATTGCTTCGTCCGTCATTTGCAATTCTATTCCGTTGTCGGCAAGCATTTTTTGTATTCCATTGATCTGTAACGTTACGACTTGTCTGATTTCCTTTTCGGACAACGGCAAGAACATGATAGTTTCGTCAATACGGTTCAGAAACTCCGGGCGGATTGCCTTCTTTAACAAACTCATCACTTTCTTTTTTGCTTCTTCAATAATTTCCTTTTTGTTGTCCGGCGTTATTCTGTCCATTTGACTTTGAATATAGCTGCTGCCTAAATTGGAAGTCATGATGATGATGGTGTTCTTAAAGTTCACTACTCGCCCTTTGTTGTCTGTCAACCGCCCGTCGTCAAGCACTTGCAACAAGATATTGAACACATCCTGATGTGCTTTTTCTATTTCGTCAAACAGCACTACCGAATAGGGTTTGCGACGGATAGCCTCCGTCAACTGTCCTCCTTCGTCATATCCTACATACCCCGGAGGAGCCCCTATCAAACGTGAAACAGAATGTTTCTCCTGATACTCGCTCATGTCAATCCGTGTCATCATACTCTCATCGTCAAACAGAAACTCGGCGAGAGCCTTGGCAAGTTCTGTTTTTCCTACGCCGGTAGTACCCAGAAAGATGAATGAACCAATGGGACGTTTCGGGTCTTGCAGTCCGGCGCGACTACGCCTCACGGCATCAGATACGGCAGCAATAGCTTCTTCCTGTCCGATAACACGCCGGTGCAATTCTTCTTCAAGATGCAACAATTTGTCCTTTTCACTCTGCAACATCTTATTTACCGGAATACCTGTCCAACGAGACACCACATCGGCAATATCCTCTGCATCCACTTCTTCTTTAATCATGGCGCTGTCTCCCTGCAACCGGCGAAGCCTGTCTTGCGTATCTTCAATCTCTTTATTTAACGTCTGCAACTTCCCGTAACGAATCTCCGCTACCTTTCCGTAATCTCCCTCACGTTCCGCCTTTTCAGCTTCAAACTTCAACCGTTCTATCTCAATCTTATTGTGCTGAATCTGGTTGACCAAAGCCTTTTCGCTTTCCCATTTCGCTTTGTACGAACTTTCCTGTTCTTTCAGTTCGGCAATCTCCTTATTTAATACCTGTAATTTTTCTTCATCTTTCTCTCGTTTAATTGCTTCGCGTTCTATCTCCAACTGCTTTATCTTACGGGAGATTTCGTCTAATTCTTCCGGCACGGAGTCCACCTCCATGCGTAACTTGGCAGCAGCTTCGTCCATTAAGTCTATAGCCTTATCCGGCAAAAAACGGTCGGAGATGTACCGGTTACTCAATTCTACCGCAGCAATAATCGCATCGTCTTTGATGCGCACCTTATGATGATTTTCATATCGTTCTTTCAATCCGCGAAGAATAGAAATGGTACTCAACGTATCCGGCTCATTTACCTGTACTGTCTGGAAGCGGCGTTCCAAAGCCTTGTCCTTTTCGAAATACTTTTGGTATTCGTCGAGCGTGGTTGCGCCGATAGAGCGCAGCTCACCCCGTGCCAATGCCGGTTTCAATATGTTGGCGGCATCCATAGCTCCTTCACCCTTGCCGGCTCCCACCAACGTATGGATTTCGTCTATAAACAGAATAATATCCCCGTTAGCCCTAATTACCTCATTGATAACAGCTTTCAAGCGTTCTTCAAATTCCCCCTTATATTTCGCACCGGCTATGAGTGCACCCATGTCTAACGAATAAACCTGCTTATCCTTCAGGTTTTCGGGCACATCACCCCTCAGAATACGATGTGCCAACCCTTCTACAATAGCAGTTTTACCCGTTCCCGGTTCTCCTATCAATATCGGATTATTTTTCGTCCGTCGGCTAAGTATCTGCAATACCCTGCGGATTTCGTCGTCCCGACCGATGACAGGGTCAAGTTTTCCGTTTCGTGCAGCTTCATTCAGGTTGACGGCGTATTTAGCCAAACTTTGATACGTGTCTTCATTCGACTGTGAAGTGACTTTTTGTCCTTTCCGAAGTTCATGAATAGCAGCGCGAAGTGCCTTTTCTCCCATTCCTGCGTTTCTCAACATTATAGAAACGTTACTCTTTACTATCAACAAGGCTAATAACAGATGTTCTATGGTTACAAATTCATCTTCCATCTCATTAGCATATTGCGTTGCCTTCTGAAGCACTTCATTCGATTCATGGCTTAGATAAGGCTGCTCGTCTCCTCCCGATACTTTCGGAAAAGATTCAATCTGTTTATCAAGCATGAGAGAAATCTGTTGTGCGTTCATCCCTAATTTCTGGAAAATAAAGCTGATAACATTTTCCCCTGTTTTCAGAACTCCGTACAGCAGATGTGATGTTTCTATGGTTTGCTGTCCACGGTTTTGTGCGAGGTTCACAGCTTCTTGCACGGCTTCCTGCGATTTAACAGTATAATTATTAAAGTTCATTGTAGTATCTCCTTTATAAATATGTTGTTTTTTTCCATTAAATATATAAACACATAAAGGAGAACAAAAGATTTGCCAAAAGAAAAATAATGACAAAATTTCAGATATGTGATTTTTGCCGTCCTCCGGGAAAAACGGCTCGAACCCTGTAAATGACCGTCTTCGAAGGGATACGCTCGTCCTAATCTCGATTTTTGCCGTCCTCGAAGGCTGTTTTGCCGTCCTGAGGACGACAGCTGTCGTGCTAAGGACGGCAGTTCTCGTCCTTAGCACGGCAAAATATAAGGAAAAGGACGACAGACTCCCTTCAAAGGACGACAAAAGACCTTCCAAGAAGGGAAGAATATCATCCTATCGACCATATACCTACCAAAAACCTACCCAAACCCGACCGTTATCTAATCATTGCCTAATCATACCTAACCACTACCTAATCGAAACGCCCTAAAATCGACCTCCAGACTACCAAAAACCTACTAAAATCGACCAAATTCGACCAAAAACCGACCAAATTCGACCTCAGCCCTTTCGTAGAGAGCGTTCTGGAGATTGGCAGGTTAAAGTGCCGGTTGACAGGCGAACCTGCTGATGTATGTAGGATTGAACTTAAAAGGCGGTTAAGCGTAAATTCAATTAGTAAATGCAACTGAAATAAGAAAAATTTATTGTATTTTTGCAACAAATTGTAATATTAGGGAACTTATGTCATGCATCCTGCATATAGAAACTTCGACAAATATATGTTCGGTGGCTGTCAGTGAGGAGGGGCAAAATATATTTATCAAAGAGGATTTGCGAGGTCCTTCACATGCCGTTTCCTTAGGCGTTTTTGTGGATGAAGCTCTATCTTTTGTTGATAGTCACGCTATTATGCTTGATGCTGTAGCGGTGAGTTGCGGACCGGGTTCATATACGGGGCTTCGCATCGGGGTATCCATGTCGAAAGGCATTTGTTATGGTCGTGATATTCCGCTTATCGGTATTCCCACGCTTGAGGTTTTAAGTGTGCCTGCACTACTTTATCGAGAGTTGCCTGATGATGTCTTGTTTTGCCCTATGATTGATGCTCGCCGCATGGAAGTATATACAGCTATTTATGACCGTGCTTTGAACATACAACATAAAGTGTCAGCCGAGATTATAGATGAAAATTCATACCTTGATTGCCTTGACAGGCATCTTGTTTACTTTTTTGGTAATGGTATGGCGAAGTGTCGTGAGAAAATCACACATCCCAATGCCCGGTTTATAGATGATATTTATCCGTCGGCTCGCATGATGTCTCCCCTCGCAGAGAAAATCGTTGCAGCAGGAAAATATGAAGATGTTGCTTACTTTGAACCCTTTTATTTGAAAGAATTTATTGCTTCGCAATCCAAGATATTGTTATGAATATGTGTTGATAAACAACGATAGGCTAAATTATGGTAATAATCAGTTAACAATCAAATAGAACAAATAAAACAAAAACATGTTACAATATAATACTCAACGAAAAAGGTTGCCTCTTCCAGAATACGGACGGAGCATTCAAAACATGGTAGATCATGCTATGACTATTGAAGATCGTGCGGAACGCCAATTTTGTGCTAAGACTATCGTTGGTATCATGAAAAATATGTATCCGAATTTTAGAGATGTACCCGAATTTGTACATAAGTTATGGGATCACCTGGCTATAATGTCCGACTTTAAGCTTGATATTGACTATCCGTATGAAGTTATTAAGAAAGATAATTTGGTGACGGCTCCCGATGTGATTTCTTATCCTCAAAAAAACATACATCACCGACATTACGGATATATGGTTGAAGTGTTGGTAAAAAAAGTATGTGAGTTTGATGAAGGAGAAGAAAAAGACAATTTGGTGGCGTTGATAGCTAATCACATGAAAAAGTGTTATGTGTTGTGGAACAAAGAGACGATTGATGAACAAAAAGTAACCAACGACCTCATGGAATACTCGGAAGGTATGATTAAACTGGATGCGGAACTTATCAAATTAATGGAAACAAGATATTCTACCTGCGTTCGCAAGCAGAAGACACACAACAATAATAATGGTAATCAGAAAAAACATTCGAAATCTTCCACATAGAAACAACTAGTTATGGCTTCATTTATAATTGAAGGAGGGCACAAACTTGCCGGAGAAATTCGTCCACAAGGAGCAAAAAATGAAGTATTACAAATAATCTGCGCTACATTGCTTACTGCCGAAGAAGTAACGATACACAATATCCCCGATATATTAGATGTAAACAACTTGATTCGGTTAATGAAGGACATAGGTGTCAGTGTAAACAAAAAAGATGTAGAAACGTATGGTTTCAAAGCTGAGAATCTGGATGTGAAACATTTGGAAAGTGATGAATTTCTGGAGCAATGTGCCGGATTTCGTGGTTCGATAATGCTTGTTGGACCATTAATAGCCCGTTTCGGTAAGGCGACAATTTCAAAACCGGGGGGTGATAAAATTGGTCGCCGCCGCTTGGATACTCATTTTACAGGTATTCAAAAGCTCGGTGCAAAGTTTTCTTACGAAGAACGCCGAGGTGCATACAATATATCTGCCAATAAGCTTACGGGAACTTATATCTTGCTTGACGAAGCATCGGTTACGGGAACTGCCAATCTCATTATGGCAGCGGTGCTTGCCAAAGGTACGACAACCATCTATAATGCTGCTTGTGAACCTTATTTACAGCAACTCTGCAAGATGTTGAACCGCATGGGGGCTAAAATAGAAGGTATCGCTTCGAATCTGTTAACAGTTGAAGGAGTAGGTTCTCTACATGGTACGGAACACACCATATTGCCCGATATGATTGAAACAGGTAGTTTTATCGGTATGGCAGCCATGACTCAAAGTCCAATTACAATTAAAGATGTGTCTTACGATAATTTGGGAATAATTCCCGATAGTTTCCGCCGTCTGGGAATTAAACTTGAGCAACGGGGAGATGATATTTATGTCCCCAAACAAGCACATTATAAAATAGAGTCGTTTATTGACGGCTCTATCATGACCATTGCCGATGCGCCTTGGCCCGGACTGACTCCCGATCTGCTTAGCGTGATGCTCGTTGTAGCTACGCAAGCTAAAGGCAGTGTACTGATACATCAGAAAATGTTTGAAAGTCGTTTATTCTTTGTTGATAAACTGATAGACATGGGAGCACAGATTATTCTTTGCGACCCTCACCGGGCAGTAGTCAACGGACATAATCATACGATATCCCTGCGGGGGGGGAATATGACTTCACCTGACATTCGTGCGGGCATTGCCTTGCTTATTGCAGCTATGAGTGCCGAAGGGGTCAGTCGCATCAATAACATTGAACAGATAGACCGTGGTTATCAAAACATTGAAATACGTTTAAACGCCATTGGGGCTAAAATTACGAGAGAAGCATGATCAAAAGTGAAGAGGTATATAAGATTGGGATATTCAATAAACCTCATGGCATTCACGGTGAGCTTTATTTTACATTTACCGATGATGTTTTTGACCGTGCGGATTGTGATTACTTAATCTGTCTGTTAGACGGAATATTTGTTCCTTTCTATATAGAAAACTATCGCTTTTGTTCCGATACGATTGCATTGATAAAGTTGGAAGGAATAGATTCGGTAGAGCGTGCCCGTATGTTTACTCGTATGGAAGTTTATTTCCCAATAAAATATGTTGTCGAAGATACAAAAACGGACGAAGAATTATCCCTTAATGCTCTTATTGGTTTTGAGATAGAAGATAGCATTTTCGGCAAACTTGGACAGATAACAGCTATTGATAGTTCCACCGTCAACACACTATTTATTATCGAAGGCGAAAGAGGGGAATTGCTGATACCTGTTTGTGAAGAATTTATCGTCAAGTTTGATTATAAGAAAAAACAGATACGGATGAACCTTCCCGAAGGATTAGTAAATTTGGATGTCGCTGCCGATGTTTAATTCATGCGTAATAATAGCAAGATAATCCGGTTGAAGATGCTTCGCTATATTGTTGTTATCTTTCTTGTGTCTTTATTCTTTACTCCGGCAAAGACACAACCCAAATATGAAGTCCGTGCGGCGTGGGTAGCTACTATCTATGGATTGGATTGGCCTACAAACAAAGCCCTTACCCCCACTGATACCCACCGACAAAAAGAAGAGTTGACAGACATGCTTGATAAGTTGAAAAGAGCTAATTTCAATACCGTTTTGCTCCAAACCCGCATTCGTGGGACTGTAATTTACCCTTCTGATTATGAACCTATCAGTTCCGTATTCACAGGTCAGACAAACGGTTATCCGGGTTACGACCCATTAGCATTTGCCATAGAAGAATGTCATAAACGGGGAATGGAGTGCCATGCCTGGATAGTTACTATACCCATAGGCGGACAAAAGCAAATGAACGAACTTGGTATAGAGTCCGTTACAAAAAAATATCCATCTATATGTCTATCATACAAAGGCGAATGGTATTTGAATCCGGCACATCCTCAAACAAAAGAATATCTGATGAAATTAGTACATGAAGTTGTTGAAAAATACGACATTGATGGTGTTCATTTTGATTATCTCCGTTATCCGGAGTATATACAGAACTCTTTCGATAGCCGTGATTATCAAAATTACAGACATGGAAAACAGCTTGGGCAGTGGAGACGAGACAATATTACCAACATTCTCCGTCATTTACATAAAGGAGTAAAAGACCTCAAACCTTGGGTAAAAGTCAGCAGCTCTCCTTTGGGAAAATATGATAACACCACACAATATCCTTCAAAAAATTGGAACTCTTATCATACGGCATATCAGGATGTAGATCTCTGGCTGAGGGAGGGTTTACAGGATCAGGTTTACCCGATGATGTATTTTCGCGGTAACTGTTTCTATTCGTTTGCTCTCGATTGGAAAGAACGCAGTAATGGCAGACAGATTATTCCCGGACTTGGTATTTATCTTTTAGATCCTAAAGAAATGAATTGGAGATGTGAAGATATTGAAACACAGTTGCATTTTATCCGTAGTAACAGCTTAGAAGGTGCAGCCTATTATCGTGTGAAGTATCTCACAGATAATGTAAAAGGCTTGCATAACGAATTATCGGACAAGTTTTACGCTGCCCCCGCCTTGATTCCTCCTATGCCGTGGTTGGACAACAGGCCTCCTACCCCACCCTCTCAACTTATCGTTACGGATGCTACTTCCGAATATATCCATCTCAATTGGAACAAGGCTTTTGATAATGATACTCAAAACGCTCCCTGTTATGTGGTTTATGCTTCGGACGAATATCCTGTCAATATATCCCGTCCGGAAAATATTATCGCTCAACGTATCTACGAAACAAATTACACATACACCCATACATATCCACAAAAGAGAAAAGAATACTTTGCCGTCACAGCGACAGATCGCTATGGCAATGAAAGCGAAGCTATACAACTCACATCGAATATATGGGAAGTGCCGGGTAGATAAAACCGTTCTGAAAATTACACACATGAACTTCATCATATCCTACATTTGCCAATCATTGGGACACATATACTCCCCTCAAGAATTGAAGAGCCTTACTATGATTATCTGCCGTGATATACTCGAACTAAACATCACAGACATTTACCTAAACAGAGAAATAGATTTTTCCGGAGACATGCGTAACAAATTAATAAACATCATTGAACGACTGCAAAGAAACGAACCTATTCAATACATACGAGGAACAGCCGATTTCTTTGGAATGAGCCTCTGCGTAACTCCCGAAGTGCTGATACCTCGACCGGAAACAGAAGAATTGGTAGAATTGGTAATCAAAGAGAATCCCTCCCCTTCTCGAATCTTGGATATTGGCACCGGAAGCGGATGCATAGCCATATCGCTTGCCAAAAATATACCTCAAGCTATTGTTTCCGCATGGGATACTTCGGAAGAAGCATTATCCATAGCTCGATATAATAACAATCGGCAGGGGACAAATGTTACTTTTTACAACAAAGACGTATTAAACCTTTCTTTTTGTAAAGAAAAATATGATATAATTGTAAGCAATCCACCTTATATCACCGAAGATGAGAAGAAAGACATAGCCCCTCACGTTTTAGATTGGGAACCTTCTATCGCTTTGTTTGTTCCCAATCAAGATCCCCTGCGTTTTTACCGTTGCATTGCACGATTAGGAATGGATATGCTATCCGGCAACGGAAAACTCTATTTTGAAATCAACCAAACATTTGGCAAAGACATCGTCCGAATGCTTAAAGAACTATACTATCAAAACATACGAATAATAAAAGATTTATTCAAGAATGACCGATTTATAACAGCCGAAAGATGAAAAGCCGTATGACAGAAAACGAAGCGTTAAGTAGCATGGCAGCATATTGTTCCAAAGCCGAACATTGCCGTTTCGAAATCCGTAATAAATTATTACAGAACGATGAACTTAACGATGAAGCCATAGAACGTATTCTGAATCGTTTAGAAAATGAAAACTTCATTAACGACGAACGATACACCCGTAGCTTTGTTAATGATAAATTCCGTTTTTTCAAATGGGGAAAGATGAAAATAAAACAAGCCTTATATCTCAAACAAATACCTTCCGAGATTGTCAACAAACAATTGAGCGAAATAGACGAAAAGGAATATCTTTTTGTTTTGCATCATCTTTTAGAAGCCAAAAAGAAGACTATTTCCGCAAAAAACCAATACGAATATAACATCAAGCTCATCCGCTACGCAATGGGAAAAGGTTTTGATTTAGAAGATATTAAACAATGTTTGGAAAAGCAGCAGAAAACTAAAGCTTAATCTATTAATTAATAAACTTTTATAGAAAAGATAGCAAATAATGGATAACGATAAGGTGGTAGTTGCCAATGGTAGTCCGAACGAAAAGAAAATACCGCTTACGCTATTTCCCCGATTAGAGAGGAATTGGAATAACATTCACGTTACGGTAAAAGAAGAGATAACAATAAAGAAAAGTACGGATTATGCAGACGTTGAGGAAAAATGCGGTGGGATTACTTAGGTCATAAATACGGTTAAAACGAGATAGTTTTGTGTATGCTATCTCGCTTTAAATAGTAGGAATCAAAGGGTAAGGATGAGGATTACAGTTTGCTCTCCAAGTAATTTTTCAGAAATGCGCTTACGGTCAATCTGTGTACTCCGAGGATTCTACCAATAGCACTTTTTGATATCTTCTTATCTAAAAGTTTCTTTATCTCGTCTTCTTTACCAGTCAGTTTCACAGTCTTGGATTTACTACCTATGGGACGACCGAGTATCACTCCCTCTGCCTTTTTTCTTGCTAAAGCCTCTTTTGTACGTTGTGAAATTAGAACCCGCTCTATTTCGGCAGACAGACCAAAAGCAAAAGCCAATACTTTGGAATTGATATTATTACCAAGTTCGTAACTTTCTTTGATGGTATAAACCATAATATCTCTTTCCATACAAGTATGCAGTATGCTCATTATCTGCATTAAATTGCGTCCAAGTCGCGACAATTCGGTAACAATAAGAATATCGCTCTTTTGCATAATGTCCAGCAATTTTCCAAATTTTCTGTCGGACAGCTTTTTAGTAGCACTAATTGTTTCTTCTATCCATTCATCAATAAACAATTCTTTTAATTTAGAAAAGTTTTCAATCTCGAAACGTTGATTTTCTGTTGTTTGCTTGTCTGAGCTTACGCGAATGTAACCATAAATCATAATTGTGTTTGTTTTAAAGGGTTATTGATATAATAAATTGTATATAAAAATATTATTTCTGTTTTTGAATATGGAAATAATAGAATTATAGTAGATAAACATTCGATACGTTTTCGGAGCGATTACTTTAACAGCCACAAGACTGTTTCGACATTCGGAGAGAGTGCGACTACCTCCTTTGTAATCTTATCTGATATTGAAAAGAGAATTAAAGAAAAGATAGAAGAAGTAGGTACACCTTTGAAAGACTGGGATATAAATATTTATCGGGGGATCCTTACCGGATATAACGAAGCGTTCATCATTGATGGGAAAACAAAAGATAAATTGATAGAAAAATCTCCTAAAAATGCAGAAATAATTCGCCCTATTCTTCGTGGCAGGGACATCAAAAGGTACGGGTATGAATTTGCGGATTTATGGCTGATATATATCCCTTGGCATTTTCCTTTACACAAAGATTCGTTTATTACGGGAGCATCAGCAAAAGCTGAATTAGAATTTCAAAAAGAATATCCTGATATTTATAATCATCTTTTGAAATATAAAAAGCAGCTATCCGAAAGGAACAAAGCAGAAACAGGAATACGTTATGAATGGTATGCTTTGCAAAGATGGGGAGCAAATTATATGGACGATTTTTATAAACAAAAAATTATTTATCCCAATATGACTAAATTTATGCCTTTTTTATATGATAATCAAAGTTATCTTACAAATCAAAAATGTTTTATAATAACAGGAGAAAATATTGCTTTTCTTACTGCTTTTCTTAATTCATCCTTATTTAAATATTGTTTTAGAAACAACTTCCCTGAATTACAAGGAGGAACAAGAGAATTAAGTAAAATATTTTTTGACCCTCTACCTGTCTTGAAGGTTAATAATCATATAAATAGTATTTTCTTCTACAAAATATCTGAAATACAGACTTTAAGATATGCTAATAAGAATACGAAAGAATTAGAAATTGAAATTGATAATATGATATTTGATTTATATCAACTCCATAATAATGAAAAGGATGAAGTAGGTTTTATTGAGATTCAATAAAATTAATCTCTTCATTAGATAGTTTATATAGATTATATACTATATTATTTAAGTCGCTGTCTGATATATTATTATCAATTCGTGAAAGGACATTAAACGTAAAATTATCATCAAAATCAAGTTTAATCGGTAGAATTTCCAATGTCGTTGAATACATTTGAATGCCTCCCCCTTGTACTTCTGCTGTTGTTGTTAATTTTAAATACCAATCAAACAGTTTGCTGTTCATTAAACCGATAAATTGCAACAGATTATTTTTTCTTCCCACCATGATGTTTACAGCATTATTACAGTAAAAACCGTTAGTATCATAGAAAAAATTAAGATTACATCCGATAATTTTCCACATAATCTTGTGTTTATAAAAATCGTCCCAATAACCTATACTATCTTGTGTTTCAAACCATTTATTGTTGGTCTTTTTACGTGCTCCCTTTTCTCCTGTTTGCTTTAACCTGTCATATCCAAAAGACAATAAATGATTTTTAATATCTGGATATTCTTCTATGTCTATTTTACGAGAAGGGAATGTACAAATCAACCACAAATCTGCAAATTCATATCCATACCTTTTAATGTCCCTGCCACGAAGAATAGGGCGAATTATTTCTGCATTTTTCGATGATTTTGCTATCAATTCGTCTTTAGTCTTTCCATCTATAATGAAAGCCTCATTATAGCCTGTCTTTATTCCGTAGTTTA
>SNRY01000319.1_pt1 | contig 17420 bp, 12 predicted proteins | sample 4693421 | NCBI WGS metagenome assembly SNRY01 (sample SAMN11003215, study PRJNA524138) | termite gut metagenome | isolation source: Bacteroidetes bacterial symbionts from single cell of protist host amplifed... | host: Streblomastix strix ... | reverse complement strand
AGTATGCCGGGACGGAATTGGAAATTGATGGAAAGAAATACCTTATCATGCGTCAAAGCGATGTGCTTGCAGTCTTGGGATAATCTCAAGCCATTTAATTAAACAGTTAAAAAAATGGAAAAAAAGAAGATAACCCCCGAAAGTAATCATACGAATCAATGGAATTCGAACAGAGGAATGCCCGGGGTTAATAAACAGTATGCTAAAGCGCAAGGAAACAGAGGAAAACAATTGAATGGAAAAGTCAAAAAGTAAGAAATTTTAAAAGTTAAAGATTATGGCAAAAGAAATAGTATTTAGTACCACAGCTCGTGAAGATTTAAAAAAAGGTGTTGACGCATTGGCTAATGCTGTAAAGGTAACACTTGGTCCAAAAGGTCGCAATGTAATTCTCGAAAAGAAATTCGGCGCACCTCAAATATCCAAAGACGGTGTAACCGTGGCAAAAGAAATTGAATTGGCTTGTGCATTTCAAAACACAGGCGCTCAATTGGTAAAGGAAGTAGCTTCAAAAACGGGTGACGATGCGGGTGATGGCACTACTACCGCTACGGTGTTGGCACAGGCTATTATAACCGAAGGTTTGAAGAATGTAACGGCAGGCGCTAACCCGATGGATTTAAAACACGGTATTGACAAAGCTGTTGCCAAGGTGGTTGCTTCTATCAAATCGCAATCGGAATCGGTAGGGGACGACTATAATAAAATAGAACAAGTAGCTGCCGTATCTGCTAACAATGACCCTGAAATTGGTAAATTAATTGCCGACGCTATGCGTAAAGTTTCCAAAGACGGTGTTATCACTATCGAGGAAGCTAAGGGTAGGGATACTACCATTGAATTGGTAGAAGGTATGCAATTCGACCGTGGTTATCTTTCCGCATACTTTGTAACGAATACGGAAAAGATGGAATGTGAAATGGAAAGACCTTACATTCTTATTTATGACAAGAAGATGTCTAATTTGAAGGATATGCTTCCTATTTTGGAGGCTGCCGTACAGACAGGCCGTCCGTTGTTGATTATTGCCGAAGATGTGGATAGTGAAGCCTTGACTACATTGGTAGTAAATCGCTTGCGTTCTCAATTGAAGATTTGTGCGGTAAAAGCTCCGGGCTTTGGTGATAGAAGGAAAGAAATGTTGGAAGATATTGCTGTTTTGACCGGTGGGGTAGTAATCAGCGAAGAAAAAGGGATACAATTGGAACAGGCTACTGTCGAGATGTTGGGCACCTGCGAAAAAATTACCGTTTCAAAAGATAATACCACTATTGTTAACGGCAGTGGTGAAAAGGTGAATATTGATGCGCGTATTGCTCAAATCAAATCGCAAATCAGTGCCACTACTTCCGACTATGATAAGGAAAAGCTTCAAGAACGTTTAGCTAAATTGTCAGGAGGCGTGGCAGTGCTTTACATAGGCGCGGCAAGTGAAATAGAGATGAAGGAAAAGAAAGACCGTGTGGACGACGCGCTTTGTGCTACTCGTGCAGCTATCGAAGAAGGTATTGTACCGGGTGGCGGTGTGGCTTACATCCGTGCTATTGACACGTTGGAAAAACTGAAAGGTGGTAATGCGGACGAAACGACAGGTATTGAAATTATTAAACGTGCCATTGAAGAACCGCTTCGTCAAATTGTTGCCATAATCTTTAACTTTTAAAATTTCTTACTTTTTGACTTTTCCATTCAATTGTTTTCCTCTGTTTTATTAGGATTTTACGATGTATTTAAGAAAAAGTCGTTAAAAAATAATGCTGTTCTTCCGGTATTATTTCTCAATACTTTTTTTTCGAGCCTGATATTTCTTCCTTTTATATTTCTTTCGTTTTATATGCCGAGCGTGCTACACGGGACACTTTTTTATGTTCCGCAAGCAGGATGGGAAGTACATATCTATATCTTGGTTAAGTCGTTTATCGTGCTTTCGTCTTGGATATTCGGTTATTTCGGGATGAAATATTTGCCTCTTACCATTGTAGGTCCAATTAATGCTACTCGTCCGGTAGTCGTACTGATAGGAGCTATACTAATTTTTGGCGAGCGGTTGAACTTGTACCAGTGGACGGGTGTCATACTGGCTGTTTTGTCCGTTTTTATGCTGAGTCGTTCCGGAAAGAAAGAGGGCATCAACTTTGCACACAATAAGTGGATATTCTTTATTGTTCTCGCTACTGTTTTGGGAGCTATCAGTGGGTTATACGACAAATATTTGATGCAACGGTTCCCTCCGATGCTGATACAGTCGTGGTATAATATATATCAAATATTTATCCTGTGTCCCGTGCTGTTATTTCTTTGGTTCCCGAAACGTAAGAAAATTACCCCTTTTCGTTGGGACTGGACAATTTTTTTAATTTCCGTATTTTTATCGGTAGCGGACTTTCTGTATTTTTATTCGTTGAGTCTTGATGGTTCAATGATTTCTATTGTATCTATGGTACGTCGCGGCAGTGTCATTGTGTCATTCTTTTTTGGAGCTATGTTTTTCCGTGAAAAGAATTTAAAAAGTAAAGCTATTGATCTTCTTCTGGCGCTAATCGGAATGATATTCTTATATTTGGGTTCAAAATAATGACTTCTTCCTATGAAAAAAGAATTGCTGGTGTTGTTCATGATATTTTCGGTGGTTTCCCTTCCGGCTCAGGAAATTAAAAAATTATTTGTTACTATGCCAGATACGTTGGTTCCATTGCTTACACCCGTAAACCGTGCGGATTTTGTGGACTTTCTGGAAAGTAATATGAGAGCACGAGTAAAGAATAAGTTCGAGAATCTGTCTGAAATGACGGACTTAACACCAGATTATATTCGTTTGCAAATGACGTTGCAAAGTACATTGCAAATGAAATTGTTAGCTATCAATGATACGGCTAAAGTAATCTGTGCGGTTTTTACGGCTTGTGCTCCCGAATGCGACAGTTATATTCGTTTCTTCGCTACAGATTGGAAAGAGCTTCCGGTACAGGATTACCTTACTTTACTACCTAAACCGGACGATTTTTTTTTACCTCCTGACTCAGCTTATATAGGCGAATATGGCTATGATAGCATGTGCACACAAATAGATATGGTATTGCTTAAAGCAGATTTGTCGAAAACGGATACTACGCTTTCCTTTACTTTTATTACTCCCCGTTATATGGGAGAAGAAACGCTAAATAAATGGAAAGGGTATCTTCGCGAAGTGATAGTATATGAATGGAAGGACGGAAGGTTTCAGTCTGTAAAATGAAACGATAGAAATAACCGTGATTCCGGAGGAAAAAATGGAAAACCGCTAAGAGACAAGTCATATTTGTTGGAGAAACACGATGGACAATGTAAAAAGGCATGACTAAGGTAGATGTTTTTATGATGAAACTATTCAAAAGAGTCTTTAAGTATATTTTGCCCATTGTTTTGGGTGGCTTTATTTTGTTTTGGGTATATCGTGATTTTGATTTTGCAAAGGTTGGCACTGTCTTTTTTCACAGTATGAATTGGGGATGGATGTTTCTTTCGCTGACGTTTGGCGTACTCAGTCATATTATTCGTGGATGGCGATGGAAACAAGTATTGGAACCGATGGGAATCTTTCCGAAAACGAGTAATTGTGTCAATGCTGTTTTTATTTCATACGCTTCCAATTTGATATTACCGAGATTAGGGGAAATTACGCGATGTAGTATCCTCGCTAAATACGACGGGGTTCCTTTTGCCAAATCTTTGGGAACAGTAGTTACGGAACGTTTGATTGATGGGTTGTGTCTTGTTGTTACCACAGTGATTGCCTTGTTATTGCAAGTACAAATATTCAAGCGTTTTTTTGCAGAAACAGGGATAAATATGTCCGATATTTTTAATAGCGTTATTTCCGTCCATTTTTATATTATCCTTTGTTGTGTAATTGCTACGATTGTACTTCTATTTTACCTTATATACACCTTATCCTTTTTTAAAAAAGTGAAAGGGATCATGTTTCGTGTTTGGGAGGGAGCAATATCCTTGCGGAAAGTTGCCAATTTTCCTCTTTTTATATTGTTTACCATTCTCATTTGGTTTTGCTATTTCATGCACTTTTATCTTGCATTCTTTTGTTTTTCGTTTACTGAGCATTTGACTGTTTGGGCGGGAGTAGTGCTGTTTATTGGCGGTGCTTTTTCCGTTATTGTGCCGACTCCTGCCGGCGCAGGGGCTTGGCATTTTGTGATTATTTCCATGATGTCGTTGTATAACGTTAACATAACTGAGGCGGGAATATTTGCGTTGCTTGTGCATGGAATTCAAACATTTTTAGTAGCTTTGTTGGGTGTATATGGGATGGTGATGTTGCCGTTCGTTAATAAAACTAAGAATCTATGAAAACAATTTTATCATTACATCCACAGAATGTGTGGAAACATTTCTATTCATTGACTCAAATTCCTCGTCCCTCCGGATTTGTGCAACCCATAACAGATTTTTTATTGGAATTTGGAAAGGGTTTGGGGCTTGAATCTTTTACCGATGAAATCGGCAACGTGATTATACGTAAACCTGCTACGCAAGGACAGGAAAACCGGAAAGGAGTTATCTTGCAGGCTCACATGGATATGGTTCCTCAGAAAAATAATGAGGTTGTACATGATTTTAAGGAAGATCCTATTAAAACATATATTGACGGTGATTGGGTGAAAGCTGAAGGCACTACTCTGGGGGCTGATAACGGTTTGGGAGTGGCGGCGATTATGGCTGTGTTGGAAGATAAAGATTTAAAGCATGGTCCGTTGGAGGTTCTTATTACTACGGATGAAGAAACAGGTATGGTGGGTGCTTTCGGTTTGAAAGCCGGTACGCTGAAAGGGGAGATATTGCTGAATCTGGATACGGAGGAAGAAGGAGAATTGTGTATCGGTTGTGCCGGTGGACTGGATATTACTGCTACGGCACACTATCAGGAGGTGAAGCCCGCTGAGGGTAGCAGCGCTTTTAAAGTCATGTTGAAAGGTTTGCGTGGAGGACATTCGGGATTAGAAATTAATGGAGGTCGTGCGAATGCGAATAAGTTGATGGCTTATTTTATGTATGAGGCTAACGCGAGTGGGTTTGTTCATTTGGGAAGTTGGGAAGGTGGAAATATGCGTAATGCTATTCCTCGTGAGGCCCAAGCGGTGCTTGTAGTTGATGAAGGGCATGAGGAAGCTTTTTTAAATTTGGTTGCTGATTTTGAGACGTTACTTCATAAAGAGTATGGCGTTATAGAAACTTCTATTAGTTTTAAAGCCGAGCGAACAGAGTTACCGAAAGGGGTTGTTCCTGAAGATAAGCAAAGGGATTTTGTTCATGTTATTTATGCTTGTCCGAATGGAGTGGTACGGATGATTCCTACGATACCCGATACGGTGGAAACCTCTTCTAATCTGGCTATCATTGGTATTGGCGGTGGAGAATTTTCGGTGAAGATTTTGGCGCGTAGCGCAAGCGATGCGATGAAAACAGACTTGGCGAATAGTTTGGAAAGTTGTTTTAGCATGATAGGAATGAAGGTAGAACGGACTGGTGGGTATTCCGGCTGGCAACCTGATGTGAATTCTCCTATTCTTCATGCCATGAAAGAGTCTTATAAACAGCAGTTCGGTAAAGAAGCGGAAATAAAAGTAGTTCATGCGGGATTGGAATGTGGCATTATCGGAGCTGTCATGAAAGGGCTTGATATGATTTCATTCGGACCGACATTACGTTCACCGCACTCGCCGGATGAAAGGGTTTACGTCCCTTCCGTAGCGAAGTTTTATGATTTTTTGAAAGCTTCATTGGAAAATATACCGGTAAAGGGATAAACTTTACCACACATAAATATGATTTCTTTGATAGTTGCTGCTGCCGAGAATGATGTTATTGGTCGTAATAGCCAAATTGTTTGGCGTTTGCCGGATGATATGAAGCGGTTTAAGGCGTTGACAATAGGGCATGTGGTAATTATGGGAAAAAAAACATACAAATCGCTGGGACACGCATTGCCGGAAAGGAGGAATATTGTGGTAACGCATGATTCCGGCTTTGCTGCGGTAGGGTGTGAGGTGGTACATTCTATTCAAGAGGCATTGGATGTTGCCGGTAAGGGAGAGGTTTTTGTAATCGGTGGGAGTGAGTTGTATAAACAGTGTTGGGATAAGGCTGACAAGCTTTATCTGACTCGCATACATGCTTATGTGGAAGGAGATGTTTTTATTCCGCCTGTTTCTCCGGATGATTGGAAAGAAGAGGAATGTGTGTTTTGCAAAGCGGATAGCAGGAATGAGTATGATTATTCATTTGTTACATATGTTAGGAAATAGATGAAATTCTAATAGCTGTTTTGGCTTGTTTCAATAATTTTCGTTGCCAACTGTTTGAAAATAGTTTTCATACTTGTTCGATGGACACTTCGACAAAAAAGAATATTAATAAAATCTGATTTGTACGGTGCTATCTTACGTTAATACATACCTGTTACATGGCTCCCCTGCTTGTCTTTGCGACTAACAATCTTCACAAAATGAAAGAAGTTTCATTTATGTTAGGAAATAAGGTAGAACTTTTAAGTTTAAGCGACATCAATTGCCGGATTGATATTCCTGAAACGGCAGCTACTCTTGAGGGGAATGCTTTGTTGAAAGCAAGATATATTTATGAGAATTATGGGTTAAATTGTTTTGCCGATGATACCGGATTGGAAGTGGAGGCTTTAAACAATGAACCGGGAGTTTATTCAGCACGATATGCCGGCGAGGGGAAAAACTCACAAGCCAATATGCTGAAACTATTGCAAAAATTAGAAGGTAAAGAAAACAGGAAGGCTTGTTTCCGTACGGTGGTTGCTTTAATTTTATACGGAGAAGAGCATTCGTTTGAGGGAATCGTTCATGGTGAAATTATAAAAGAAGGACGAGGGGACTTCGGATTTGGGTATGACCCTGTTTTTGTGCCCGAAGGCTATGGGAAAACATACGCTGAATTGGGAAACGATGTTAAGAATGTGGTTAGTCATCGGGCTATGGCAATCAACAAACTTTGTGAGTTCCTGAATTCAAACTCGTAATGGAAAGTGTATGATAGAAACAAAATGACGAAACAATAAGGTGTAAAATACAGGAAAATAAAATACTTTTGCGTTTCCAATTTAGTATTAAACACAAAAATAAGATATGTTCGATAATTTAAGCGAAAGATTAGAGAAGTCGTTTAAGATTCTGAAGGGTGAGGGAAAGATTTCTGAGATTAATGTTGCCGAAACGTTAAAGGATGTACGTAAAGCTTTGTTGGATGCCGACGTAAATTACAAGGTCGCGAAGACGTTTACCGATACGGTGAAGGAAAAAGCTCTCGGACAAAATGTACTTACTGCCATAAAACCGAGTCAATTGATGGTGAAAATTGTTCATGATGAATTGACTCAACTGATGGGAGGCGAAACGGTTGAAATTGACGTCAAAGGCCATCCTGCCGTCGTTTTGATGTCCGGTTTGCAAGGTTCCGGTAAAACCACTTTTTCCGGAAAGTTAGCACGGATGTTGAAGACCAAGAAAGGGAAAAATCCTTTATTGGTGGCATGTGATGTTTATCGCCCGGCTGCTATCGAACAGTTGTGTATATTAGCCGAACAAATCGGTGTACCGGTATATTCCGAACCTGATAACAGGAATCCTGTTTCTATTGCTGAAAATGCCATAAAACGGGCGAAGATTAAAGGAAACGATTTGGTCATTATCGATACGGCAGGTCGTTTGGCGATAGACGAGCAGATGATGATGGAGATAGCTGCTATCAAAGATGCGGTTACGCCCAATGAAATACTTTTTGTTGTGGATGCCATGACGGGGCAGGATGCGGTAAACACAGCCAAGGAGTTTAACGATCGTCTTAATTTCGATGGCGTGGTGCTTACCAAACTCGATGGCGATACTCGTGGAGGTGCGGCTCTTTCCATTCGTTCTGTGGTGAATAAACCCATTAAGTTTGTTGGTACGGGAGAGAAGCTGGATGCCATTGACCAGTTTCATCCCAAGCGTATGGCAGACCGCATTCTTGGCATGGGCGACATCGTCTCGTTGGTGGAACGTGCTCAAGAGCAGTATAACGAAGAAGAAGCCAAACGTTTGCAAAAGAAGATGGCTAAGAATCAGTTTGATTTCAACGATTTTCTTTCGCAAATTGCTCAAATTAAGAAAATGGGTAACTTGAAGGATTTGGCTTCTATGATTCCCGGTGTGGGAAAGGCTTTAAAAGATATTGATATAAATGATGATGCTTTTAAGAGTGTAGAGGCGATTATTTACTCTATGACTCTGAAGGAACGAGCCAATCCTGCGATATTGAACAGTTCGCGCCGTATGCGGATTGCTAAGGGAAGCGGAACGAGTATTCAGGAGGTAAATAATTTGTTGAAACGGTTTGAAGAAATGAAGAAGATGATGGCAAAGGTGATGACAGGGAAGAAATAATTTTGAAGGTTTAATGGGGGAATGAATGATCATAGGTGAATATAGGTGTTTTGACATATATTGTCAGGTAGATAGTTAAACTTCCAAGGAAGAGTATATGGTAACTCAGAATTTTCCGGAAAAGCCGGGTATGGTTTTATCTCTACAAATTAAGCAAGAAATCGCTTCCGAAGTAGCGAAGATAGTTGCGGGGGGAGGTAAACCTCCCCATTTGGCTGCTATTCTTGTGGGGCACGACGGTGGAAGTGAGACTTATGTAGCCTCGAAAATAAAGGCTTGTGCCGAATGTGGCTTTCAATCTTCTTTGATACGTTACGAAGACAGAGTAAGCGAAGAGGAATTGCTTGCCAAAGTTCGTGAACTCAATGTAGATAATGACGTGGATGGTTTTATTGTCCAACTCCCTTTACCGGCGCATATCTCCGAACAAAGGGTTATCGAAACGATAGATTATCGTAAAGATGTGGATGGTTTCCATCCGGTTAATGTGGGACGTATGTTTATCGGTCTGCCTTGTTATGTTTCTGCTACGCCGAATGGTATTTTGGAATTATTAAAATACTATCAAATAGAAACTACGGGAAAGAAATGCGTTGTTTTGGGACGTAGTAACATCGTAGGTAAACCGATGGCTGCTTTGATGATGCGGAAAGTTTATCCGGGTGATGCCACTGTTACGGTTTGTCATAGCCATTCCAAAGATTTGATCAAGGAGTGCAGGGAAGCGGATATTATCATTGCTGCATTGGGGCGACCGGAATTCGTAACTGCCGATATGGTGAAGGAAGGCGCGGTAGTTATTGATGTAGGTACTACGCGCGTGCCTTCGGAGAAAACGAAATCCGGATTTAAATTGACGGGTGATGTGAAATTCGACGAAGTAGCTCCGAAATGTTCTTTCATTACTCCCGTTCCCGGTGGTGTGGGTCCTATGACAATAGTTTCACTAATGAAAAACACTTTGTTAGCGAGCAAGAAATTCATTTATCAGTAATTTGTATGAGGCAGCTTCTCTTTTTGTTTCTTTTTCTTGTTTTTTCATCTCATTTTAAGGCGCAGGAAGTTGCGACGATAAGTTCTTCAGATACGTTAAAGAGGATAACTTTGTTGTTTGCAGGCGACTTGATGCAGCATCAGAGACAAATAGAGGCGGCTCGTGTTTCTAATAATAGATTTGACTACTCAGCTTGTTTTAAGTATGTAAAAGAGGAAATCAGTAAAGCTGACGTTGCTGTAGCTAATTTGGAGGTAACCCTTGCCGGTATGCCTTACACAGGCTATCCGGCATTCAGTGCCCCGGATGCGTATTTAACTGCTATCAAAGATGCGGGATTTGATGTGTTACTCACGGCTAATAATCACTGTTTGGATAGAGGCAGGGATGGATTGGAGCGTACGATTTTGATGCTGGATTCTTTGCGTATTTTTTGTGCGGGCACCTATGTCAATGAGGAGGCTCGTGCGAGTCGATATCCGTTGCTGATTGAACAAAATGGTTTCCGCATTTCGCTACTCAATTATACTTACGGAACGAATGGTATTCCGGTTACCCCTCCCAATATGGTAAATTTCATTGATAAAGAGGTTATGGAAAGAGATATTGAAACGGCGAAAGCGCAGCAACCCGACGTCATTATTGCCTGCATCCATTGGGGAGAAGAATATCGCTTACTTCCCGAAAATTATCAAAGAGAATTAGCCGATTGGATGCTTTCCAAAGGGGTTACTCATATTATCGGCGGGCATCCGCACGTGGTTCAACCCATAGAATTGCGTACAGATAGCCTCAACCATACCAAACATTTGGTTGTTTATTCACTGGGTAATTTCATTTCTAATATGTCTGCTCCAAATACAGACGGTGGGCTTCTTGTTCGTCTTGAGTTAGAAAAAGATAGCGTTACTCGGGTTAGTGATTGTAACTATGCTATGGTATGGACAGCGCGTCCGGATGCTGACGGAATAAAAAATCACACGTTGTTTCCCGTTGATTGTTCAAAAAGTTCTCTTACACAGAAACAATATACTCGTATGGAACATTTCGTAAAAGCTGCCCGCACTCTTTTTAAGGAGCATAACCAAGAGGTTGAAGAATACTTTTTCGGAGAAAAATAGCTATCTGTATTTGCGGGTTAAAAGATAATCCATATCTTTGCAGCGTACCTAAAGATAATACGGTGGATGTAGCTCAGTTGGTTAGAGTGCCGGATTGTGGTTCCGAAGGTCGTGGGTTCGAGCCCCATCTTCCACCCTGTTGAAAGTCGCGGATAAACTAATCCGTGACTTTTTCTTTGGAAATTCAACATGATATAACCTCTAATATACCAATCTCAATTTCATTTCTTAAATCTCCGGCAGCATCACAACTCCTTGTTTTTTCTTTCCATCCATTTTCGCTACAACCGGTTTGTCAAAACGCACATGGCGCAAATATTTTGTTTCCTCTATAGCAGGTTGCCTGTCAAGAAATTCTTGATTATACACTCCCTCATTTATATAAGTATTGATAGTGAAATAGCCCACTCCAAAAGAAGTTAGATTTTGAAAAAAATGCGTCCCTTGACTGGGATCTATTCGATAGTTTGTCAATCCTGCTTCTACGATAATGCGAGCGGCGGAAATGTACGACCATTTTACAGGAATACCCAACCAACTATCACTACTTCCCCAACGCCCAGGACCTATCAAAATATAGCTCTTATTTTCGTCTAAGAATTGACGATTCCATTTCTCGATTTCAAGGGCAATAGCAGGATTATTGGAAGCAACGTAATCGACCGTTTTTACGTAAATAATATCATAGATGTCATCCATAGTACCATGTCCTAAAGAATTATTGGAACGGAGGATTAATCTTTCATCGGGGATTTTCTTCAAATCCTCATTCAACACTTGTTTACTCTCTACAATAGGGCGAACTTGAAGCAGATAGAATGTCCCCGTCTTTTCGGCATTTCGATCTAAGGTAACAGCAAATTCTATCTCCACAGGTCGTCGCATTTCCTGCCAACTGTATGTAAGCACCATTTGAAGAATAGGGGCTAAAGGGAAAACATCATGTTGTAAGACGTTTGCAAAAGTTATCACTTTGCGTCCGCCCGGATAAATTCCGTCACGGATAACCATATCGTGAGGATCGTAAGTAGAAGCGAGATAGCGCAATGAACCGTCTTTTTCGGCGTCTTTTATGCGAAGTTTCAACAGATTAAAACCATCGTCAATGGAAAAGTTTTGCCCTATGTTTTTTAAATCGAGAGCATAAAAGAACGTTTGCGTTTCTTTTATTGCCGTTTCTATTTCGCTTGTTTGTAATACCTGATTAGGATGATAGGGTGAAAAACGCAGAGTCAAACCGCCGTCCACGATATATTTTCCCAATCCCAAAGCGAGATTTACAATCCCTTCCTCCGCCTTCTCTTCACCAATTGGATAGTAATTCAGCGAGCGCGCTACACCGGACATGGAAGGATAATACCTGTCGCCATACTGATTGCCGACAACTTCTTGCAACACTACTGCCATTTTCTCTTGATCTATCACATTCGATGTTGCCTGCATATACACCTTACTGTCACGAAAATAAACCGAAGCGTACACCCCTTTAATAGCATCGGACAGCATGTGCAGCATTTCATATTTATCGTCCAAATAGGGAATCATGTAAGTGCTGTAGATACCGGCAAAAGGTTGATAATGGGAATCTTCCAGCAAACTCGACGAACGAATAGCTATAGGCGATCTCACCACATCCATAAAAGCAAAGAAGTCATTGACTAATCCGTCGGGAAGTTTGGCTTTAAGAAAATAGTGAAGTATCTGGTCATTGTCCATATTTTCCGAAAGAGCTATTTGATAGAGTTCATTGCTTTCCATAAATTCGTCGAATATATCGGTACAGAGTACGAGTGTTTTCGGAATAACCACTCGCGCATTTTCAAACCCTTCAAATTCGGGATGACGTTTCACCATCGTATCAATGAAAGCCAATCCACGCCCTTTTCCTCCTAAAGAGCCTTCGCCAATACGTGCAAAGTTGGAATAGGAATCGAAACGGTCACGCTGGAAGATAGCAACGACTCCTTGATTTTTCATCTTTCGATATTTCACGATGGAATCAAAAATAAGATGACGATGGGCATCTACATCTTGTAAACTTTCCCACGTAATGGGTTTTAAAAATTCCGCTACCGGAAATACGGCGCGCGAATAAAGCCAGCGCGAAATATGGTTACGACTGATATGGTACAAAAAAGATTCGGTAGGAACGGCAAAAAGGATGTTTTGTAATTCTTTTAAATTTCGTACACGAGCTATCTCTTTGTGTGTATTGGGATTGAGAAATATAAAGTCGCCAAACCCAAAATCTTCGTAAACGGCGTGACGTAAATCAACATCCGGTTTTTTCGTATTCTTATTGATGAAACTGGCTCCAAATTTAGAGGCATATATTTCATTTTCTGCTTCGGAAGATTGAATAATAATCGGTACAAAAGGGTCTTTTTTTCTGATTTCAGTACAAAGTTTAATACCTGCCATAGCATCTTTTACTCCTTCGCGCGGAAAACGTACGTCGGTAATTACTCCCAACACATTGTTTCCATACTTGTCGTACAACGTCATAGCTTCTTCGTACGTCCGTGCCAATACGATTTTAGGTCGCCCGCGCATGCGCAACGTTCGTTGATGTTCGTTCAGTGCTTCGGTTGAAAATTCCCGACTTTGCATCAATACGAATTTATAGAGGCTGGGCAACATAGAAGAATAGAAACGGATACCGTCTTCCACCAACAAAATGAATTGTACACCTACCTCTACATCGTGTTCCAGATTCATTTTGTCTTCAATCAGTTTAATAATCGAAACCAGCAAATCGGTATTTCCTAACCAGCAAAAGATATAATCAAACGCACTCAAATCTTCGTTTTCAATACGTTTCGTTATTCCATGACTAAACGGAGTAAGAATTATTGTCGGAATTTGTATATAAAAGGCTTTGATGCGCCTTCCTATATCAAAACTATCATTGTCTCCCGTTCCGGGCATACAGATAATTAAGTCGAATTGCATATTTTTTAGCAAAGCCAAAGCTTCTTCTTCTGTGGATACCTGTGAGAAACGTGGCGGGTAGCGAAGAGAGAGGGAAGTATATTCGTTGAAAATCGTTTCGTCAATGCGTCCGTCGTCTTCCAACATAAAAGCATCGTATGGATTAGCGATAAGGAGAACATTAAAGATTCGGCGTGTCATCAAATTGACAAACGAAGTATCTTTAAGGTAAAATTGATTGAATTTAAGTCTGCTAAGCATCTTTTTTCATGTAATAGTTTGATAAGCTAAAGTCGCTCTTTTTATCGGAACAGACAAATGAAATTTGGAGAAAGCTGAAATGAAAACAAATATAGAGAGGCGACCCAATTTTCAGTCGCCTCTCCTTACAAGTTATAAAAGTAAAATCAGTTATTCTACGTTTCCCCACACCTGATTAGCCAAACGTTTGTAATTATTATACCTCCATTTTGCATTATCTTCCGCAGCTTGGAAAAGTTCGCCGGCTTCGGCGGGATATTGTTTTAACAACGAGGTATAACGCACTTCGCCTTTCAAGAAGTTTGAGAATTCAGACCATTCCGGTTCTTTGGAATCGAGTATAAACGGATTCTTTCCTTCTGCTTCAAAAGTAGGGTTATACCGCCACAAATGCCAATATCCACATTTAACGGCGGCTTCTTCCTCCGCTTGCGATTTTCCCATGCCTGCTTTCAAACCATGATTGATACAAGGAGCGTAGGCAATAACCAAGGACGGACCGGCATAAGCTTCCGCTTCGCGAAGGGCTTTCAACGTTTGAACCTGATCAGCTCCCATAGCTATTTGAGCCACATAAACATAACCGTAGGTAGTAGCCATTAATCCCAAATCTTTTTTCCGTACTCTTTTACCCGACGCAGCAAACTTAGCAATGGCTCCCACCGGCGTAGCTTTCGATGATTGCCCACCGGTATTGGAGTAAACCTCTGTATCAAGTACTAAGATATTCACATCCTTACCGGAAGCAATAACGTGGTCAAGCCCCCCGTAGCCTATATCGTAAGATGCGCCGTCACCGCCAATAATCCATTGGGAACGTTTTACCAAGTATGATTTCAGTTCATAAATACCCTTACTAATGCTGCATTTGTCTTTCACGGTTTCCACCATCGGGATTATCTTTTCAGCAAACTCTTTACTCTTAGCTGCATCATTTCTGTTTTCAATCCATGCGGAAAATACTTCTTTATAATCGGCAGGAGTCTGATCGTCGGCAATGGCTTCATTCATTAGTTTGACAATACGTTCGCGTAACTTTTCATTAGCCAATTGCATACCTAAACCGTATTCACAGAAATCTTCAAACAAAGAATTTGCCCAAGCCGGACCCTCTCCTTTTTCGTTTTTAGTATAAGGAGTAGAAGGTATAGAACCCGAATAAATAGAAGAACATCCCGTAGCGTTAGATACCATTTGACGATCGCCAAACAATTGAGAAATCAATTTCACATATGGCGTTTCGCCGCAACCTGAACATGCGCCGGAAAACTCAAACAACGGAGTAGCAAACTGTGAATTTTTCACAGTACTTTTAATATCAACCAAATGTTGCTTACTCGATACTCTCGTCGTACAATATTCCCAATGAGAAGATTCGGCTAATTGAGATTCGATTGTTTTCATCACCAAAGCCTTTCCGCCTTTCTTCGGATTACCCGGACATATATCGGCACAGTTACTACAACCCAAACAATCCAATACGGCAACTTGTACCCGGAAAGTCATTCCGTCGAATTGTTTTCCTACAGCTTTCAACGTAGTAAATCCCGCGCCTTTCTGTTCTTCTGCATTGAGAACAAAGGGACGTATCGCAGCATGAGGGCAAACATAAGCGCATTTGTTACATTGCGTACAATTATCAGGAATCCACTCCGGAACGAATGCTCCTACGCCACGTTTTTCATACTTGGCAGTTCCTTGAAGCCAAGTCCCGTCTTCACTATTCTTAAATGAAGAAACAGGAAGCAAATCACCATCTTGTGCATTGATAGGACGAACAACTTCATTAACAAAAGCAGGGTCGTTGTTCGCAACAGATTCATCGTCAGGCAAATTAGCCCACAAGGGGTCCGCAATCAACTGTTTATATTCACCGCCACGGTCAACGGCTGCATAATTTTTATTTACAATGTCTTCGCCTTTTTTTCCATAAGATTTCACAATGAATTTCTTCATTTGTTCGATAGCCAAATCAACAGAAATAACTTGTGTAATCCGGAAAAATGCCGATTGAAGAATCGTGTTAGTACGGTTTCCCAAACCTATTTCCAACGCAATCTGTGTGGCATTCATATAATATACGGATATATTCTTTTGTGCAAAATACCGTTTCACTTTATTAGGCAAGTGCTTGGTAAGTTCCTCGCCTGTCCAAACCGTATTTAAAAGAAATGTCCCATTTTGCCGCAGACCGCGTATCACATCGTACATCCTCAAATAAGCCTGTACATGGCAAGCCACAAAATTCGGGGTATTTACCAAATAAGTAGAACGTATCGGACTATCGCCAAACCGCAAGTGGGAACAAGTAAACCCTCCCGATTTTTTAGAATCGTAAGAAAAGTATGCCTGGCAATATTTATTCGTATTATCACCAATAATTTTGATAGAATTTTTATTAGCGCCTACCGTACCATCAGCTCCAAGCCCATAAAACTTGGCTTCGTACATCCCTTCACCTCCCAAAGCGATTTCTTCTTTTACAGGAAGGGAGCTAAACGTAACATCGTCCACGATACCGATAGTGAAATGATTTTTAGGTTCCGGTAAAGCAAGATTCTCAAACACGGAAAGTATTTGAGCCGGCGTAGTGTCTTTCGAAGAAAGTCCGTAACGCCCACCGACGATAACCGGCGCACCGGGTTGCCCGTAGAAACAATCTTTCACATCCAGATAAAGAGGTTCGCCGTTAGCTCCGGCTTCTTTTGTTCTGTCAAGCACAGCTATACGTTTCACCGTTTGGGGAACAGCGCCCATGAAATGTTTCATAGAAAACGGACGATACAAATGTACGGCTACCAAACCAACCTTTTCACCCTTTGCTGTCAGATAATCAATAGCCTCACGAGCCGCTTCGGTTACAGACCCCATAGCGATAAGTACACGGTCTGCATTGTCTGCTCCATAGTAATCAAACAAACTGTATTTGCGTCCTGTAATTTGGGAGAGTTCATCCATGTATTTTTCTACAATAGCAGGAACAGCTTCGTAGTAAGAGTTACAGACTTCTCTATGTTGGAAATAAGTATCGGGATTTTCTGCCATACCACGAGCAACGGGATTACTCGGATTCAAAGCGCGTTTGCGAAAATCGGCTAAAGCATTCCTGTCAATCAAGTGAGCCAGATCATCGTTTTCCAACATCTCAATCTTTTGGATTTCATGTGAAGTACGGAAGCCATCGAAAAAATTGACAAAAGGAATGCGAGATTGAATAGTAGATAAATGAGCTACAGCCGCCAAATCCATAACTTCCTGCACAGAGCCTTCCGCCAGCATGGCAAAACCCGTTTGACGGGCAGCCATCACATCCTGATGGTCGCCAAAGATAGAAAGCGCATGCGAAGCTAAGGCGCGCGCCGACACATGAAACACGCAAGGCAATAACTCTCCGGCAATCTTATACATATTGGGAATCATCAGGAGAAGTCCTTGCGAAGCGGTATAAGTGGAAGTTAACGCACCGGCTTGAAGCGAACCGTGAACGGCTCCCGCCGCTCCACCTTCGGATTGCATTTCTTGTACTAATACCGTCTCACCAAAAATATTTTTACGCCCTGCGGCAGCCCATTCGTCCACATATTCCGCCATTGTTGACGAGGGAGTGATGGGATAAATAGCAGCCACTTCCGAGAACATATACGAGATATGTGCGGCAGCTTGATTACC
>SNRY01000318.1_pt1 | contig 17431 bp, 14 predicted proteins | sample 4693421 | NCBI WGS metagenome assembly SNRY01 (sample SAMN11003215, study PRJNA524138) | termite gut metagenome | isolation source: Bacteroidetes bacterial symbionts from single cell of protist host amplifed... | host: Streblomastix strix ... | reverse complement strand
TTCCGCCGTATTCTCCTCATTTAAATATCGCAGAAACCATTTGGCGTAAACTAAAGAAAGAGTGGCTGGATCCGGAGGATTACTTTGATAAAGATTCTCTATTTTATGCCGTCAATAGGTGTCTGGCCAATTTAGGAACAAACTTGAATATTAAATATTCTAAATTTAATGAAAACTAATTTATATCACATACTTAACACCACCGAATTAGAATTATCTCTTTTAGCTTTATAACTAAATAAATGCTCTTTTATAACCAACATCGAATCTAATGCTACAAAGATTCACCCACAACCGATTCACAGATATAGTCTTGTTTATCAACAAGATTCAAAGAGATAATTCCTAAATTTTATTTGTCTACTATAATGTTATCCACATATTTGGTACTATTTCTAATTCTCGACTATTTTTTAGAGTATAGGTTTCATTAAACCACTTTAGAGGTGCTATAACAATCTTATCAGGATTAGAATTTAACCAAGCTCCCCACCAACTGTACGTACTATTAGCTATTATATTATGCTTGGCACATGACATTAATTGCATATCTATCCAGTTTCCATATCCTGAAATTGGATTTCCATCAATTAATGTATAATTTAAATTAAAGCGTTGAAAGTTTGTTTTTACCCAATCAATATTATCTGTAAAGACATAAAACTTCGGATTATTTACATGCGTCTTTATATATTCTATTGCTTTATGATAGAATGTGATATTACAACATCCTTTAATGATATTTTTATTATAATCAAGACCTTTTCTTACATGAATAGCCACAGAATTTTCTTCTATCATCCTCTGTTTTCTTTCATTATTCCGTTTGTCTGCAAATGGCATAAACTCAAAATCATGTCTTATTTGATTTTTAATATCCTCAAAAAACTTTTCTGATTGAAAAGTACCAATTAAATACGCCTTGTTGTTCCTGTTATTAAAAATATATTTATCAAAACCATCTCGACACTTATAAAAAAAGCATATTCTATTCTTAATGAGAGGTATATGTCTCCACAAGGTAGAAAATTTATCATATCCTCCACAAACTTTCAATATCTGGGATTTATTAGGGCATCTAAATTCAACATTCGAAAAAATATCCTTCAAAGAAACATTTTCAAAATCCCATTTTCTAGCAATATAACTATCATCTAAAAATACATTAAAATCTTTTGCTTCGAAATTTTTATATAGAGAATATTGAAACATCCTATTAGCAAGTCCCCCTGAACTTCTTACAATTAAAAACATAATTCATTAATTTAATATTTTTCTACTTAAATCTATAGCAGCTCCCATTATGGTATCCATATTATAGTATTCCCATTCCGCAAAACGTCCCAAAAGAAATAAATTATTATACTCTAACTTTGCTTTCAAATGAGAAATTAAAGTTCTTGTATTTTCATCTTGGATAGGATAAGTATATTTAGTATATTCATGGGCTAAATATGTAGGATTAAAAGGTATCTTTTTTAAATTATTTAGAATTTCATTCTTATCTACATAATTAGTAAATTCAATGACTGCTGTCAATCTTTCACAGTTATTATTTGAATGAGCAAAATTTCCTGTACAAATAATTCGATGAGATGAATACTCTGAACTCGGCAGATAAATCCAACTATATGGATTTTTATCTATTTCTACTAAAACTGATGTTGTTCCATGATAATCCAAATTAGAAATTGATTTTTCAAAAGATGAAATATCCATTGAGTTGTGTAATATTTGGGAGATATCTTTTATGTTTCCACAAAAAATAATTTTATCAAATTGATCACCTCTAACGATCCATTTATTATTATATCGTTCAAGACTAACTACATTTGAATTATAAGTAATATTCAATTCTTTAGAAAGATTATCTGCAAAATATTGAGATCCATTTTTTTTTGCATAGTAAAAATACTTATGAACCATATCTTCCTTGTTGGTACGATTAAAATTATTACAGATTATATCTCTAATAGTATGCATAGGAAGTTTATCATTTAACCATGATAGAGGAATATTATTTAAGTCTTTGTCCCATATTTTCTCATTATATGGTTTAAAATAGGTTTTATATAGAGTATCACCATAATTATATCGCATGAAATCGCCAAGATTTGTCAATGTCACGTTCTTTTTTGAAGTTATTAAGAGTAAATCGTTAACAACTTCCTTTATTGTATTAATATCTAATTGATAAATATGATTTTCTATCGGATAATCAACAAAAAAATAATTACTCCATAAAATAACAGCATTTCTAGAAGATTTAATAAAATCTTCTTTTTCTTTAAAAAATCCCCAAAACCAATTTAAGACATCGGTACGTTTGGAATTAAATACATGTCCTCCAACAAGATGGTATAAATTTCCATTTATTCTTTCACATCTGATTAGCCCTCCCGGTTTCGATTCTTTTTCAATCAATCGAACATTATATTTAGATTTTAATTGATGTGCTATACTAAGTCCGGCCATCCCAGCACCAATAATAAGTATATTCTCATCCATATATTAATATTTATTTTTTATAAAATTTCATAAAAATTTCTTTAGGGCTTTTTGAGGAAAATATAGCATATAAACTATTCTTATTAGAAATATACATTATATATGCTTTTTCGTTATAAGTTAATGATTTAAATCTCCAATAAAAAATACGTAATAAAAGAATAAAAGATAAAAAGATCCGAAGAGTTATCTTTCTTATTAATGAATTTTGAGTATAAAATAACAAACTTCCTCTGATTGAAGCAGGAAGAGTTCCCACTCTTACCATAGAAGCTGTAGCATGTCCTATATGAATTATCTGAACATCCGGATTAACATAGCATTTATAGCCTCTCTTATTCGCGAGGGTAGAAAGAGCAATATCTTCCGGACAGAAGAAATATTGTTCATCAAAAAATCCAAATTCTTTAAAAATAGCTGTTTTAATCATGAATGCTGCGCCTACAATATTATAAGACTGAAAAATACCTTTTTGGTGTGTATATGTAGATTTTATCTTCTGTTCTTTCCATAACTTTAACATTGATAAATAGTATGTATAAATAGTCATTTTAGGACGTCCACAACTTTGAACTTTTCCATCTTTAAATAATGTTTTAGGACTCATAATACTTGCAGAAGGCGTTTTTTTCATCGAATCTATAAGCATATCAACTACAGGCATATCTATTATTGTATCATCATTTAATATCATACAATATTCACCCATACAATGTTTTAATGCTAAATTATTATTTTCAGAAAAGCCTCTAATTTCAGAACTTATAATTATTTTTATCCAGGGATAATCTTCTCGTAATTTTTCTAAATTTTTATTAGAAAAAAGATATGCTACAACAAAAACTTCATAATTAACCTCCGTATATTTATAGATACTACTTAAACATGGATATAAGTTTTTTAAATTATTCATGCAAACAATCACAATCGATACGTCTATTTTATTCATATTTTAAATAGAGAGATTCCTTTTACTTAGAATATACTAACATTTCTAATTTTACTAATATAAATAAGAATACATAAAATAAATGAATATAAAAACCAGGGAGTGAAGTTACGGTGTTAGTAAAAAGTAAAGCCAAAACCAGAGAAATTATCATGAATTTATTCTCTTTTTTCCCTAATTTAACCATTGATACTATTAGATAAATATAGGAAATAACCCCCAAAATCCCCCTTTCAACCAGTAAAAAGAACCATACACTTTCCATACCCAAAAGATTTTTTACCAAATTGACATCATTTATATAATCATGCGATTTCAGACCATTTCCAAACCATGGATTTTGTTTAAATAATTGTATCGCAGCAGTAAGTTGTTCCCATCTCATATCAAGATTACTTCCTCCGACTTTTGCTTGTATGTTACTATTAAATATACTTAAAAAGTTATCCAAATAAGGATGAATATAATCAAATAGAAAAATAAATAATAATAAACATAACAATATGAAAAGATAAAATGTTTTCTTTCTGAAATTAATTAATGGAATTATACTGATAAACAAGAAAACAAGAGGCCCTCTTGAGTTTGTTAGCCAAACAGAATAGAATGTTATAAATAGCATTCCTACTATAATCAAAATATTATATTTTATAAGTTTTTTATAATTTATATATATATAAGAAATAAAAGAAAATACTAAAGCGAAATTTACCCCAGCTCCAATAGGATGAAGAAAAATGGATCGAACTCTTCCTCCTACTGTTCTCTCATCATTTTCATATCCCCAAGTATCTATCACTTTATCCTTGTTATAATTCAAGGATATTTCATATTCAGCTAAAGAATTAACTCCTATAAATCGTTCATATATGGCATATAATCCTATAAATATAAATGCCATTATTAAAATATTTAAAAAGTATTTAATATTATTAATATTGTCAAAGAGAATCCATGCCATCCAAATAAAAATATAATCCACTAAGATCATACGAATGCAACTACTAAACGCATATATTCCAGGAGATAAAGAAAAAACAGCAGATAAAATAATTGATACTACGGATATCATGAAAGCTTTTTTCAATGGAAAAGAAAAAAACGGACATATTTGGTAATATTTTCTTTTAAAGAAAAAGAATATAAAATGGAGAGAGAGAGCAAAATCCAATGTTAATAGAGGGATATTAGGTAAATTTATTAAATTGATGTTTTGATTTAAAAAAAGTTTAAAAATTAAGAAAATAAAAAAAGATTTTTTGAAACTATAGAAAGAATAAATTACTAAAAAAACACCAATAATGATAAATATATTCATAATTAATATTGAAAGATGCATTTATTTGCGAATATATTTATAGACATACGGCTCAGCTCTCAGCATTTGTTTTAAAGGGATATCCTGATGTATTTTTGTATATTGAAGTCAAAATAGCAATATTAAATAACATGTGTTATAATTCACTATTATCATTGATACATTCATTTTTTAACTATGTATAATTCTTATAACTTTACTGCTCGAATCAACCCTCTTCTCAAATATGGAGGAACTAAAGCTTTATCATATTTAAATTTCATATTATCCTTTTGAAAATTCCGTATGAAAAGCCACAATCCGTTAGCATTTGATTTATATCCTCTGTATCAATTATTTACGGTATGTACAGATAGTTTTTTATAGGATATTGCGTTGATGAAAATCTTCAAGACTTACCTTACTTATTAGATAACTGTAATTTTCATAACTTGAAAATTATCCTCATTATTTACAACTTGGATTTAAGAAATGAATAAATTTTCTTGACAAAAAATATATAATACATCATTATATATAATATGTATTTAGGGAAAATTGAAATTAAAAAATAAAACTTACCTTTCAATATTTTTATATCATGAAATTTAATAGGGAAATCTCTAAAATTTAAATATTGTTTTATATAATTTACTTTTTCAATCAAAGAAAATGCTGATGAATCGATTATGTTAAAACAATCTCCGGCCATTCTTAAGATATACCTGTTACAAATTAACAACATGTATGGGTGAGTATGTAATTTAATATAATCTTTCTGAAAATCCAAAACCTCCTTAGCTTCATTGGCTAATTTATAATCATATCCTTTTTGTAGTCTTAATCTTCCCATTAATGAGCTATTGTTTTCATAATAATGATAAGTAATATCACTTATTAAAGTACAAGAATTCACATAAAAGAGTACCAAAAAAGTAAAAATCTGATCCTCAGATAAGTGATGAGGAATGCATTTTATTTTATTCTTTCTCAAGAATTCCAATGAATAAAGCTTATTCCAAGTGTAAACAGGTATTGGAATAACTGCTTTTTCTTGATAATCAATTATTTTCCAATTATTTTCTAATATACAATTAATAAATTTATATTTTTTAATTACTCCATCCAATTTAATCATATCGCGAGATCCACAAACAAAATCCACCGGATTTTCCTGCATCTTATTATACAGTATTTCAATGCAATCTTTCGTTATTTCATCATCACTATCCATACAATAAAAATATTCGCCTTTTGCTTCTTTAATAGCAGAGTTTCTTGCTGCTCCTAACCCTTGATTTATCCCATGATCTATTATCCGAACATCTTTGCCACGTGAGTGAGAGGCTATAATTTGCTGAACAATATCCATGCTATTATCCGTTCCCTTATCATCCACAATCAAATACTCAATACTTTCGAAAGTCTGATTCAATGCGGATAATAATGCACGCTCCACATACTTTTCCACATTATACACAGGAATGGATAAAGTAACTCTATACATAATTCTTAAACAGATTCGTTTTTGTAAAATGAATGATTGCAACAAACTCTCTTATACAAAAGATAAAACTCAAAATAAAAAGGTATCTTAAATAATATCATCTCGATATATTGTTACTTTGAATAATTTCAATTTTATTAAACAATATTTTAAAATATATTTAAAATCAGCTGTTGGAGGGAATGTACATTTATATTTCCTCCAAGGTGTTAATGCTAAATATTTAAAATATTCTCCTTTTAATGGATGAAAGTTTCCTTTAAACCATGGTTTATTACTTGTTGAATAATGTAATATAATGGGATCGCTTAAATAGCGATTTATTTCAATTAAAAACTCTTTCCTTAACATGGGATCTTTACGAAAGAAGCTATCTTGCATATTATATTTAAAGGGTAATATAACTGTATCCTTTATCAATACGCCGTTTAATGCATCTTGATCCCACCATTTTATCCGTTCTGGATATTGATCAATATATCGCAGAAGTTTGTTAGATATATCCTTATCTCGCCAATAATCTAAATTAATCAATAAAACTCCAGCATTAAAATATCCTAATTCTCTATTGTAGCATAATCTATTATAATGACGAATATCTTCTATGACCATATCATAGACAGCTCCTATAGGTTTGTTTGAAATATCATAATTCCATAAATCTTTAATGCTTTTTCTCACAATAATATCACAATCCAGATACAATACTTTATGTAATGAATTGGGTAAAATAAAAGGTATTAAAATCCTGAAATATGTTGCTAAACTCACATGGTCACCTCTGCGTATCGGGCAATCTTTAAGAATGGATCTATCTATACAATAAACATGTATTTGTTGTTTATACGATGAGGTAACTTGTTCCAATAAGAGTTGATTTTTCTGTGTCAGTCCATCAGTAAGAATATGAAAAGTAATTTCTTCCTCTTTGTTGTTCTCAAATACGGAAGTCATCAGAACTCCGCAATGTTGAACAAAATTGTTATCTATGCCACAAACGATATCCATATTTTTTTTTTATTAATGATATTTCTTCAAATTTAAATAAGATGGCAAATCCAAAATACAATATAATTCCACTCATACCTCCTACTATCAACTTTATTAGTGGATTAGATACTAGTTGTATAATTAAATAAACACTTATTCCCATCAGCAGGGAAGATATAAAAACTGATGTAAAAGATTTTATTTCTATCCAATAATTAACTGCCATTACTCTTTTTACAAACTGTAGAATAATTGTAATGTCAACAAAACTATAAATTAACAATCCCCAGCACATTCCTTTTATTCCTAACGGTATTGTTGAGAATAGAATGACAAAAGCTGTTATTTTCTTTACTATTTCCGATTTTAATGCTAAATCACTTCTTCCTCTCACGTTTAAAATCTGCCAGTTAATAATCATTATCGGCTGCCACATATAAGCGATACATAATATAGATAATAAGGGTGCTGCCGATAACCATTTGTCAGTTAGTACTACTTGTATTAACGGTTTGGAGAGTACGGATACACCAATCATAAGAGGAAAAACAATAAAAGAAACCACACGCAAATACTGAAGAAATACATTTTTCAATTTCTCTTCTTCATCTTGAATACTGCACAATGAAGGATACATGACACGACCTATTACCTCGGTAATATTTGTAGAAGGAAACATAGCCAACGTTTGGGAGCGATTAAAATAACCTACATTTACAGCACTGAACTGACGACCTATTACCAGTGTATATAAATTCATATAAATGGTATGCATTAATCCTCCCAATAAAAGTTTGGAACCGAAGGAAAAAAGTATTTTAAACGATGCCCATGAAAAAATCAAAGAAGGTCTCCATTTGGCAAATATCCATAACAACAATGTATTTAAGAGACTACTTGATAAGGCTTGAATAACCAATGCCCAAACCCCAAAACCTTGATAAGCCAACGTAATCCCTATGCATCCACTCACTATAACGGATAGTAATGACGCTTTTGTCTGTGTCTTAAAATCCAGTTTTATGGACAGTTTGGCACGCTGAACAATAGAGAAAGCAGAAAGAATGATATTGAGTCCAATCCATTTGGTAATTGTTTCTAATTGAGGTTCTTTATAAAACCCGGCAACATAAGGGGAACAGAGAAATAGAATGCCATAAACGATACCGGCAACAACGATATTAAAATAAAACACCGTGGAATAATCCGTTTCCGTCCTATCCTTCTTCTGAATCAATGCGTTGGAAAACCCGCTGTCTATAAACGATTGGGCAATAGCAAGGAAGATACCCAACATGGCTATCAGTCCGTATTCGGAAGGAGCCACCAAACGAGCCAAGATAATACTTAATACAAACTGAACTCCCTGAACTGAAAAACGTTCCACTGCACTCCATGCTACTCCTTTTACCGCTTGTCTCTTTAAGGATTCACCCATCAAACAACCCTTGCAAAATATTCAACCGTCCTCTGTAATCCTTCCTTTAGCCTCACTTTCGGTTCCCAACTGTCCAATTGCTCTTTTGCTAAAGAAATATCCGGTTTCCTTTGTTTAGGGTCATCACCCGGCAAAGGTTGATATGTTATTTTTGACTTGGAATTAGTCAGTTCAATAATAGTATTGGCTAATTCCAACATGGTAAACTCACCGGGATTCCCGATATTAACAGGACCGATAAAATCATCACCCGTAGCCATCATCCGAATCATCCCTTCAACCAAATCGTCTATGTATTGAAAACTCCTCGTCTGAGTCCCGCTGCCGTATATGGTAATGTCTTTGTTTTTCAATGCCTGTACAATGAAGTTCGATACCACGCGACCGTCATTCGGATTCATCCGTGGTCCATACGTATTGAATATCCGGATGATCTTTATCCGTACCCCATTCTGCCGGTGATAATCCATAAACAATGTTTCAGCCGCACGCTTACCCTCATCGTAACACGAACGGATACCTATCGGATTCACATTCCCCCAATAGGATTCCACCTGCGGGTGTATGGCGGGGTCGCCGTAAACCTCACTCGTAGAAGCTTGCAATATCTTTGCCTTTGTACGTTTTGCCAATCCCAGCATGTTCATCGCCCCATATATGGAGGTCTTCATCGTCTTTATCGCATTATATTGATAATGAGGAGGCGAAGCCGGACATGCCAAATTATATATCTCATCCACTTCGGCATAATAAGGCGTGGTCACATCATAGCGGACAAGCTCAAAATTGGAATTGCCCAACAGATGACGAATATTATGCTTACTGCCCGTAAAATAGTTATCCAAACAAATCACGTCATGCCCTTCATGGAGTAAACGCTCACACAGATGTGAACCGATAAACCCGGCCCCACCCGTTACCAATATCCGTTTCATTCTTGTTTCCGACCGATACGTGAACACATAAATCCTGCTTCCCTTAATTCATTGCTTTCGTAGATATTCCGACCGTCCACCACGACATGGTTCCTCATCGCCTTATGGATAATCGCCCAACTCGGCATACGGAATACCTTCCATTCCGTCAGTAGGGCAATTGCATCCGCATCAATAACCGCTTCATACATATCCTTACAATAGATAACCCTATCTCCTATCCTGCGGCGGGTTTCCTCCATAGCTATGGGGTCATAGACCCTTACCCCTGCACCTGCTTGAAGCAGCTTATCTATTACAACCAATGCCGGAGACTCACGCATATCATCCGTTTCGGGTTTAAACGAAAGACCCCACACAGCAATTACTTTTCCTTTCAATTCACCCCCAAATGCAGCAGAGAGTTTGTCGAATACAATGCTTTTTTGTGTCTCATTGACGCTCTCCACAGCCTCTATCACCCGTAAACGGTAACCGTTGTCAATGCCCGTACGAACAAGGGCTTTGACATCTTTGGGAAAACAAGAACCTCCATAGCCGCAACCCGCATACAAGAAACGACTACCGATACGGGAATCCGTTCCGATACCCTTGCGTACGTTATCTATATCAGCGCCTACCCGTTCACACAAATTGGCGATATCGTTCATAAAACTGATACGGGTGGCAAGCATGGCATTTGCCGCATACTTGGTCATCTCGGCGGAGGAAACATCCATCATCAGAATGGGATAACCGTTGAGCAGGAAAGGACGATACAGCTTTTCCATTACCTTTTGTGCCCTTTCGCTTTCCACGCCTATGACTACGCGGTCGGGAGCCATGAAATCCTTGATAGCCGTACCTTCCTTTAGAAACTCCGGATTGGAAACAATATCAAATTCCACCTTGACACTGCGTTTATCCAATTCTTCCTGTACTGCCGCGCGAACCTTTCCTGCCGTTCCTACGGGAACGGTGCTTTTGGTAACTAAAACCATATACCGGGTCATGCGCCTGCCTACCGTGCGGGCTACCTCAAGAACATACCTCAAATCAGCACTGCCGTCTTCGTCCGCAGGGGTGCCCACGGCAATGAAAACAACATCCACACTATCCAGACATGCACTCAGGTCGGTAGTAAACCGTAAACGGCCTGCTTGGACATTACGCCCCAGCAACTCGTCCAGACCGGGTTCATAAATAGGCATGACACCCTCTGAGAGTTTTTGAATCTTTTCTTTGTCAATATCCACACACGTAACGGATACCCCCATCTCAGAAAAGCAGGCTCCCGTTACCAAACCTACATAACCACTACCTACGATTGATATATTCATAAATTTATACGAAATGCTTATATAAGCTATAGTATGATTTACACTATTTTCTTAACTTCTCCCATTCTCTAACTCCCTTAACTCCTCTAACTCCCTTCCCACCTGCTTCTCTTCTTCACTCAACTCCCTGCTCTTCCAACTATCGGCTATCTCTTCGGCTTCCTTAAGTAAGTCCTCCTCATACACTTCGCCGTAACAACACAGCAACAACCGGCACTTGACTGCCGAAACCGGTAGAACATCCAAAACCTTCCAAGCACGGTTCAATACCGCCTGTATCTTTTCTTCCTTGTCCCCCTCATAATCATATATAGTGGCATGATAGCCTTCCAACAAAGCAGAGCATAGTCGTGCTTCTTCCTCCGGATTCGCACTTTTTAATCCGAAAAGATCCTCCGAACATCTGAATACCGCTTCATTTAACCGGCAGAACGTGTCAGAATAAACGGCGGAACCGTCCGTACCCAAGCATAACAATTCATGCGTTAGACGTTGCAATTCCGGTAAACCGGTTGTTAAACTATTCATATAACATAATCACTAAGGAATTAATTCTCAACTTTCAATCAAACGCAAATAGCTTTTGGGAATTCTAATGGTAACGGAAAGAATCTGAGGAACACGAAGTACTACATGTGTACGATTAGCGATTCTGACAAGTTCACCTTCAATCCCTGCAAACTCACCTTTGACCACTTCCACTTTACAGCCGGCACACAGCCTGTCGTTGTCGAAACTCAATCTTTCGGGATTCAAATCCATGACAAACATGAAGTCCCGCATCTGTTTGTCGGGAACAACCAGCATACCACCCGTATATAAATCTTTTATGTAAAAAAGCGGAAGGAAACATTTGTTAACGGCAAAGCAAGCCTTTTCTTTGGTAGCGTGTACGAATATCAAGTTCCGGATAACGGGCACTTCCACTTCTTTACGCCGGTACTTGAGTTGACGAATCACCTTTCGGGTGGGAAGGAAACATTCTATATCCAATTTCTTTAACGAATCCCGCAATGTAAATTCCTGATCTTTTCTGGTTCTGGCTGCAAACCAATATTCTTGTATGTGAGGCATTTACGATTGATGGAGAGAGCAAAAACCTTGAGTTTGGGGTGCGCTTCGCGATTTGGACGAGACATCTTTTTCTCATTCAAACCGTTATTAGACAAAAACAAAGGGGGCAAACGAGGAAATTGTCTTTTTAGACGTCCCTTTAATAATACAAATTAAAGGAATATATTGTTACCTGCCAAACATTTCGACAAGAAAACCTTTTACATCTTGCAATTCTTTAATATATTGTTGATATTCAGTCAATAACAACCTCTATATCCTAAGCATTATTTCTCTCTTTTTAAAACTTGCTTAACTTTACTTAATAGCTTCTTTTAATGTCTCATTAAAGGACGTTCCTTTGGGGTTAGTATTTCACAAAGTTACAAGTTTATCTCCTCATTATATTGGGCTTTCAGTCTGATAAAAGCTACCATTTAACAAGCTGAAAAACATTTTCTTATTTGACTTTTCTTTAAATGCACTATATAGATAGGTATTCATATAAGATACCCGTTGAAAACCTGATTTTACGCAAGTGCCTACGGGTTCTCTCCGATTCATGTCCGATATATGTCCGATTCCTCCCCGTTCCATGCCCGCTTCCCAAGCGGAGAGAGATACCCGATGAAGCCCCTCGAATGTGCCTCAAATGGGTGGCAGACAGCTCAGAGAACAATAAGAAAATAGTTGGCATCCCGTATCAACAAACGAAAATTTAACTGCAAAAATTAGTCGATTTTCAGTTGTTTTCGTATCTTTGGGACACCTTTTGGAGGTTGTGGGTTCGCATCTTTAAATGATTAATGTTTTTTCATGTCCGGATTAAAATCATTAGCCAAGGATACTGCCATTTATGGATTAAGCAGTATTGTCGGAAGGTTTTTGAATTACCTGTTAGTTCCGCTTTATACGGCTACTTTTTCGGCTGCATCGGGTGGGTATGGGATAGTTACCAATATCTATGCCATTACCGCTTTACTGCTTGTGTTGTTGATTTACGGCATGGAAACAGGGTTTTTTCGCTTTGCCAATAAGAAAGAAGAAAACGAACAGAAGGTTTATTCTACCATTCTCATTTCCGTAGGAAGCACTTCGTTACTTTTCATTGCATTGTGTTTTGTGTTCCTGAACCCGGTTTCCTCTTTTTTCGGTTATGCGAACAATCCCGAATTTATCGGCATGATGGCTATTGTAGTAGCTCTTGATGCGTTTCAATGTATTCCTTTTGCTTACCTAAGGCATAAGAAACGACCCATAAAGTTTGCAGCAATAAAAATGCTTTTTGTTCTGTCTAATATTCTACTTAATTGTTTTTTCCTTGTATGGTGTCCATGGTTACATGAGCACTTTCCCGAAACAGTGTCATGGTTCTATGATCCGGCTTATGGAGTGGGATATGTTTTTGTTGCCAATCTGATATGTACTTCTTTACAGATGTTTTGTTTTATTTCCGAATTGCGGGGATTCCGTTATACGTTTGATGCTGTGTTGATGAAACGTATTTTGAATTATTCTTTTCCGATACTGATTCTTGGCGTTGTCGGTATTCTGAATCAGACGATTGATAAGATTATCTTTCCCTTTTTGTTTGAAGGCTCGGACTCGAATCAAGCACACGCACAGTTAGGTATTTACGGAGCCGCCACTAAGATAGCCATGATACTGGCAATGTTCACTCAAGCCTTCCGCTACGCTTACGAACCTTTTGTATTTGGAAAGAACAAGGAAAAGGATAACCGCCCGATGTACGCCTCGGCTATGAAGTTCTTCATTATCTTTGCGTTGTTGGCTTTTCTGGCGGTGATGTTTTATCTTGATATTCTGCGTTATATTATTAAGCCCGATTATTGGTCGGGACTGAAAGTAGTACCCATCGTTATGGCTGCCGAAATATGTATGGGTATTTACTTCAATCTGTCTTTTTGGTATAAACTAATAGACCAAACCCGCTGGGGGGCGTATTTCTCTGTTATCGGTTGTGCGTTTATCGTATTGTTGAATGTTGTCTTTGTGCCGAAGTACGGATATGTGGCATGTGCTTGGGCAGGATTGGCAGGGTATGCTGTGATAACAGCACTTTCGTACTGTGTGGGACAGAAAAAATATCCCATTAACTATGATTTGAAAGGCATTGGAATGTATTTTGTTCTTGCTGCCTTATTGTACCTGATAGCAGACCGGGTGGCAGTATCGGAAAACATTATTGTTCGTCTTTTGTTCCGTACGGGTTTGTTATTGATATTCATTGCTTTTATTATAAAAAAAGACCTGCCGTTGAGGCAAATACCGTTTGTGAATAGATTTGTAAAAAAATAAGTAGGTGTGTAAAGATAGTTTACCTAAATATTTTTTCATAACTTTGTGGGCTTTATACATCTATCCAGTATGTTTCTATGTCTATGTCGAATAATAAATGATAATATAAAAACAGTATTTTACTAAAATGGCTACATTACAAAAAATTAGATCTCAAGGACCTCTATTGGTCATTGTTGTCGGCTTAGCCTTATTTGCTTTCATTGCCGGAGATGCTTGGAAAATTCTACGTCCCAATCAAGTAAGAGAGGTAGGTAAGGTAAACGGAGAGTCGCTTTCCATGCAGGAATATCAGACAAGGGTAGAAGAATATACCGAAATTATCAAGTCTTCTTATGGAATAAATGCGTTGAATGACGACCAATTAAACCAAGCCAGAGATGAAGTATGGACTACCTACGTTAACAACAAGCTGGTTGAAAAAGAAGCGAAGAAACTGGGACTTACCGTTTCGAAAGCAGAAGTTCAGGCAATCATAGATGAGGGCACAGACCCAATGCTTCAACGTACCCCGTTTAGTAATCCGCAAACAGGTCTTTTTGATAAAGATATGTTGAAGATGTTTCTTGTGAGTTATGCAAGAATGAACACTTCCACCATGTCGGCACAAAATATGGAATATTACGAATCCATGAACCGGTTTTGGCTGTTCATCGAAAGGAATTTAATTCAAAACCGCTTGGTAAGCAAATACATGAGTTTAATCACTCAATCGGTTTCTTCAAACCCGGTTGAGGCTCAAATCGCTTTTGACAATAGAGTGAATCAGGCGGAGATGACAATTGTTGCGATTCCTTATACTTCTATTCCCGATTCGGCAGTGAACGTAAAAGAATCCGAACTTAAAAATCTTTACAGTAAAAAAAAGACGCAATTCATACACCCTGCTGAAACCCGTAACATAAGATACATCAATGTACAAGTGACAGCGAGCACTGAAGACAGAGCACTGATAGAAAAAGACGTTTTCGATTATAGTGAACAGTTGGCAAATGTTACATCCGATTATACCGCTTTCATTCGTTCTACCGCTTCCGATTATCCTTATGTTGATTTGTATTACAGGAAGGAGGCTTATCCTGCCGATGTAGCTTCCCGTTTGGAAGAAGCTTCGGAAGGTAAAGTGTTTGATCCCTACTATAACGTATCCGATAATACATACAATACTTTTAAATATCTCTCCAAAACCAAGAAAGCAGATTCCATACAGTATCGCCAAATTCAGGTATTTAATGAAGATTTAACCAAAACAAGAACGTTGGCAGACAGTATTTTCAATGCGTTAAAGAAAGGGGCTGATTTTACGGAATTGGCGCAGAAGTACGGACAAGAAGGTGCGTCTAATTGGCTAACATCAGTCCAATATGAAAACGCACCTCTCGAAGGAGACAATTTAAAATACCTCACAGCTTTAACAACTTTAGGCGTAAACGAATATGAAAACGTTTCTTTGGGACAGGGTAATATTATTTTTCAAGTAACGAATCAAAAGGCTATAAAAGAGAAATTCAAAGTAGCCGTAATCAAGCGAAAGGTTGAATTTAGCAAAGAAACATACAATAAGGCTTACAATGATTTTAGCCGGTTTATTGCCGCTAATCCGACATTGGAACAAGTAAAAGCCAATGCCGAAGAAGCCGGTTATACGTTGTTGGAAAACACCGTTAGCACTTCCGGACACGGCATAGCCAATGTAAGAGCTACCAAAGATGCTTTGCGATGGGCATTTTCCGCCAAACCGGGAGAAGTTTCAAACTTGTATGAGTGTGGTAATAGCGATCAATTACTGTTAGTTGGTTTGGAAAAAGTTAACAAAAAAGGCTATATTCCTTTGAAAGAAGTAAAGACTCAATTATTGAGCGAGATAATCAAAGACAAAAAAGCTGAGATGATACTGAAAAATATCGAAGGCGCAACTACATTCGACCAATATAAAGCCGTAGCAAATGCGGTAAGCGATACCGTAAAATTTGTTACTTTTTCCGCTTCCGCTTATATATCAGTGCTTCGCAATAGCGAGCCGTTGGTTAGTGTTTATGCTTCCGTGGGTGAACCCAACCAATTGAGCGCTCCGATTAAAGGTGATGCCGGTGTATATGTGTTACAGATATATAATCAAGAAAAGCAAGATACGTCTTTTGACGTAAAAGAAGAAAAAGCCAATCGACAAAATGAAAATATGCGTGTTCTCGGTTATGCGTTTCTTCTCAATGAGCTTCAGCAGAAAGCTAACGTTCAAGACAATCGTTATTTGTTCTTCTAATAGTTAAAATTCATGCGATCCTTTTTGGGGGTCGCATGATGTATCCTCTCTTTGTAGTTCTTTAATAATAGTGTGATGTATTCACCTCTCTAAATATACTTCTCTCCCATTTTTAGCTGAACATCACTTACATACTTACGGATGATATGCTCTTCGTCTTTCTTACAGATAAGCAATACGTTGTCCGATTCTGCTACCAAATATCCATCTAATCCGTCGATAACCACAAGTTTATCTTTAGGAAGTACGATGATGTTATTTTCGGAATTGTATAATAAAGATTGACCTTTCAGTACCACATTGTGTTTTTCGTCTTTAGGTGATATGTCGTACAATGAACCCCATGTCCCTAAGTCAGACCATCCGAAATCGCCCAGAGATACATATACATTATCTGCCTTTTCCATTACTCCGATGTCAATAGAAATGTTCGGACAAGTAGGATATTGCTCGTCAATGAACGTCTTTTCATCGGAAGTTCCGTATATGTTTTTGGCATATAGCTTAGCAGTGAGTTCGGGTAATAGTTTTTCCATTGCTTCAATAATGGCATTGACATTCCACATAAATAATCCGGAGTTCCAGTAAAATTCTCCACTTTCATAGAAGACTTTGGCTAATTCCAATTCCGGCTTTTCGGTGAAAGTTTTTACTTTATAAAGATGTTGCTTTTTCTTTTCAGCTATTTGTATGTAACCGTATCCGGTTTCCGGACGATTAGGTTTTACACCGATGGTTAATAAATTGTCGGATGTGGATACAAACTTCAAACCTTTCTCTACGGCGCTCAGAAAGTCCCCTTCTTTTAAAATCAAATGGTCGGAGGGAGCTACCACAATGTTGGCATTGGGGT